>Ga0210044_10002725_pt1 | contig 25928 bp, 26 predicted proteins | sample CryGey13umfilter_2_FD_183959 | JGI IMG/M metagenome (GOLD analysis project Ga0210044, IMG submission 183959) | Groundwater microbial communities from aquifer in Utah, USA - Crystal Geyser 4/9/14 3 um filter (SPAdes) (version 2) | ecosystem: Environmental > Aquatic > Deep subsurface >... | reverse complement strand
ACTAGAATGCCTGTCAATTAAGCGACATCTCAACCATTTTGCTTTGCGGGCACAGCTATATCTCAAGGCCATTCGCGTGGCCTACGACGAGTTGCAAACTCTCAAGGCTGCGTAACATCAGTCAGTAGGCAAGGATTCTGCTACAATGTCGTCAAACATTGAACGGCAAAAGGAGATTGAAGAATTCGCGAGACCAAGCTTCCTTATCGCTTGTCCCAATTTTACCTTCGCTATGTTGCCATAATGAAACACGCTATATGGTGACTGCAAGGCTGGTTTTGCCTAAATCCGGCGGGCATAAAGGTTCAATAAGTAAAAAATGAAGACGCCTTTGCATTCGCAGAGGCGCCTTGCTTGGTTTTGTAGCTACCATTTGCAATGGTGTTTCATCAATTTTGTCCCGTGTCAGAATACGAGGGACAAAAGGTCAAATTATGCCAAAATTACCCAAATATCATCTTGTCTTTTTGGATAACCAAATATTAACTGCCAATAATCCAACTCCACCCAATATACCCAGCAGATGATAGGGCAAGTAATCCATTACTTCAACGAAACGATTAACAGCCTTTAAATAAAGATACGGCATCCATACCAGAATCCCAAGGAAGACCATTCCGTGCCCGAGGATTTGCAAAAGACTCCTTTTTGCAGGACTGATACCCATCTCTTTGCGGGCCATTGCACGCAAACGAGCTCCACCTATCACACCAATCAGATGAAACGGCAAAAACAAAAACAGAGATGGTTTTTCACCCACTAATCGCAAACCAATAAAGGGCAGCCAAACCGTGACACCGAGCCAAATCAGCACAGAACCTAAGTGGTAACGTGCCAAAGCTGTATTAGAAATTTTCTCATCGGTTACCATGTGCGAAATGCCTCCGTTACTGCTTCAATTGTCTTATCAATAATCTCATCTGTATGCAGGGTTGAAATGAATCCTGCTTCAAACTGCGACGGCGCAAGATACACACCGTTTGCCAGCATTTTCTGGAAGAATTTCCCAAACTGCTCTTTATCCGCCACTTTGACCGTATTCCAACCTATGGGCTTGGTTTCGCTAAAGAACGTTGTAAACATCGTGCCAACCCTGGTTTGTTGGATGGAAATCCCTGCCTGTTTTGCCGCGGACGCGACACCCGCTTCCAACTTACCCGCAGCCTGATCCAGTTTTTTCCAGGTTTCATCTTCCCGAATCAGACTCAACGCCGCGATGCCCGCGCTCATCGCCAGCGGATTGCCCGACAGTGTGCCAGCCTGATACATCGGACCAAGCGGTGCAACCATTTGCAGGATCTCCTTCTTCCCGCCATACGCCCCGACCGGGAGGCCGCCGCCAATGACCTTGCCTAACGTTGTCAGGTCTGGTTTGATGTTGTAGAGAGTCTGCGCGCCGCCTTTGTGGACACGGAAGCCTGTCATCACTTCATCGAAGATCAAAACTGCGCCGTATTCAGTGGTTAGTTTGCGCAAGCCTTCAAGGAAGCCAGGCTGCGGAGGGACAACGCCCATGTTCCCAGCCACAGGCTCGACGATAATGCCTGCGATCTGGTCAGGATATTTTTTGAACAAGGCTTCCACAGATTCCAGGTCATTGAAATTCGCCACCAATGTATCCGAAGCGACCGCTCTTGGCACACCAGGGGAATCGGGCAAACCTAAAGTTGCCACGCCTGAACCTGCCTGCACCAGCAGCATATCCGCGTGACCGTGATAACAGCCATCAAACTTGATGATCTTCTCGCGTTTGGTATATGCACGCGCCAACCTCAGCGCGGACATGGTCGCTTCAGTGCCCGAATTGACAAAGCGGATCATCTCAATATTAGGCATAAATTCCATGATGCTTTTGGCGAGTTCAATTTCCAGCGGACTCGGCGCACCGTAGGATGTTCCCATCATCGCTGCCTTCTGGATGGCTTCCACAACGCATGGGTGGGCGTGTCCCGTGATGAGCGGACCCCACGAGAGCACATAGTCAATGTAACGATTCCCATCCACATCGAAAAGATAAGGACCTTCGCCGCGCTCGATAAACAGCGGCTGTCCGCCCACGGCGCGGAAGGCACGCACGGGTGAGTTCACGCCGCCAGGGAATAATGTCTGTGCTTCTTGAAACAGAGCGATGGATTTATCAATGTTCACGTCAACTCCTATGTAGCGCGACATTTATGTCGCTTGTGGAAATACGAGATAAATCTCGCGTTACTTTTTCTGTTGCCAATTCACCTGAATGAATGCAATCGGGAATTCCAATACCGCGATAACCATTGCCTGCCAGTGCCAACCCAGAATGGTTTTCCAACACTGCATCAATGCGTTTGAGAATTTCAGGATGACCAAGGTTATATTGCGGCATGGCTTTGTCCCACATGAAGACGCGCGAGAGGAGCGGCTCAGCGGTAATGCCAAGCGTAAGTTTCAATTCTTCGCGCGCCAAGTCCAGCAATTCATTTTCGATCCATGGAATGTCTTGTCCTGCACGTCCAACAAAGACGCGGATGAGGGCGTGGCTTTCAGGCGCGCGATGCGGGAACTTGGTGGAGGTCCATGTGCAGGCGAGGGCTTTGCGGCCTTCGCGGCGCGGGATGACGTAACCATATCCGTCAAGCGGACGCGGCAGGTCACTTTGTCGGTAGGCGAGGGAGACGGTAGCGGTTGAGGCGTAGGGAATGCTTTTGAGAGTCGAAGCAAGCTCGGGGTCGAGTGAAGCGAGCAGAGTCCCGCTCACGTAGGCAGGCGTGGCGAGGATGACAGAGTCAAACTCGAAGCTTGAATCATCTTCCAATTTCACAATATAACGAGAATCAATTTTTGAGATTTGAGAAACCGATTTGTTGAGGCGCAAACTCACGTCGTTGCTTTGAAGGTATTTGATCAGCGCTTCGACAATTTCTGTGAGACCTGTGGTGGGCGTGAGAAATGCGGAGCGCGAACCTTGCACTGCTTTACCGTTCGATTGCGTACGCATTTTGAGAGCGCCGCGCGCAAGGCTTCCATATTTGGTTTCGAGGTCGCGCAAATATGGGAACGTGGACGCCAGCGAAAGTTGATCACCATCGCCAGCGTAGATGCCAGACATGAGCGGCTCAATGAGATTCTCATACGCCTCACGCCCAAGCCGGCGGCTGACAAACGTGCCCAGGCTTTCATCGCCGTTGACAGCTTTCGCAGGTTGGACGAAATCAAATCCCATACGAGCTTTGCCGAACCACGAAACGAGACGGGTCTTGAGGATGGCTTCGACATTAGTGGGAATCATCATCGCGAGACCATCGGGCAGAGGAAGCAGTCTTCCTTTGTTCAGCACATAAGTATTTTTTTGATTGGGATTGGTGCCATTCAAACGTTCACTCAAACCTAGTTCCTTGCACAATGCCACGCCCCAGGGTTTGGATGCAAGGAAGGTGTCGGGTCCGCCTTCGATGATGAATTGTCCATCGTCGAAAGTGACGCGATCGGTAGTGATCTTGCCGCCCCAACGCGAATCAGATTCGACAACGGTGATCGTTGCGTCGGGGATATTTTTCTTTGCGTAATACGCAGCGGAAAGACCTGCGATCCCGCCGCCGATGACGATGATTCGATTCATAACCAGTTTGAATCCTTTGCGGTCTTGCGGATGAGTTCAGCCAGCCCTGTGATCATTTGCGGTGCGGTGTGAACCATTTCGATACGCTCCAATTGCACACCTAGAGACTTGGCTAATTTTTGATAAACGATATCGATGTCGTACAGAATTTCAACGTGTTCGCAAACGAAGCCGATCGGGCAGAGCAAAACATGTTTTTCGCCTTCCGACACCAGCCTTTCGATCACTTCTCCTGCGTCGGGTCCGAGCCAGGGGATGGTGGAGATGGCGGCAGATTGAAATGCAAATTTATGCGGCTGAGAGCCGAGCTGCTCCATGACTGCTGAGACCGTTTCGCGCAGTTGAGTGGGGTAGGGATCGTTCCACTAAAGAATCTTTTCGGGCAGGCTGTGCGCGGTGAAGATAACAGGAACCTCTGCACGAACCTCTTCAGGGAATCGTTTTAATGCGTCACGAACGCGATCAGTCAGTGCGTTGATGTAGCCTGGCTGCAAATACCAATCTTCGATGCGTGAAAATGTGACGGGGGAGTTGGCTTCTTCGACCTTGTTGTAATATGCGCCAATGCTCATGCGCGAATAATGCGGAGCCATGACCAACCCGACGGCTTTTTCGATCCCTTGTGCCTGCATTTCAGCAAGCGTGTCTTTGATGTATGGATGCCAATGCCGCATACCAACAAAGGCTGTGAAATCCTGACCATCTGCGTTCAGGGCGGCTTCAAGGGCGGTAGCCTGTACACATGTCTGTTCCAGAATTGGTGAACGCCCGCCGATCTCGCGGTAACGCTCGCGCACTTCGTCGATGATCTCTGGTGAAGTAGGACGATAGCCGCGCACATCCAATAAATAAGGTTCTACTTCGTCGATCGTATTCGGTCCGCCGTATGCCATTACCAATAAACCGATCATAAATGTGGTGCTCTCCATTTTTTGATAATATGTTCAAAAGGTGGTCTGATCTTATTTTTGTTAAACGGATACCAACCGATTTCCGTGCGGACAGCCTGCTCTTTCAATTCAGTTGAACCCCAAACGAAAGTCGCGCCAACTACGCCGATGAAAACGGCAAGCCACTCCATATAAATAAATAAAGAAGCGACGATCAATGCAATGCCAATGCCCAGCATGTAGGGCCACCACAAATACCCAAAGTGCCGTTCGCCTTGAATGACAAGTGGAAAACCAAGCCCGATGATGAGCAAGGTGGTAACTCCAGTGAGCAACCCGAAGTAGTTCATGTTTGCTCTCCAGTCGGTTCTCGTTTCAATAAATCGAGAGTCGTTGCATGGAAGCTCGCGTCTGCAAGAATGCTGGTATGACGGGGGTTGTTTGGGTTGGCAGGAGCATGCCCCTTTTTGATACGGTTTTGCTGACGAGTAAATTCAAGCGCATCCCATAGGAGAGTGATGCCAAAGATGCCAAGAGCCGCTGACAGAAGTCGGTTACTTGTGAATAGTGAAATGAATTCCACAACAATGCCGCCTATGGCAAAGATCAAGGTAGGAATCCAAATCGTTGGCGAGCTGAATTCTATTTTTCGTATTGCAACATGCCCCGCCCAGATGCTAATAAAGGCAGTCAGTGCAGCGACCACACCGAGCCAATTCATTAAACACCTACCTGCTCTGAGGAATATTCATGCACCATATCTACAACTGCCTTCACACTGTCCACGGGGGTATTCTGCAATATGCCATGCCCCAAATTGAAGATGTGACCAGGTCTGCCATTCGCGCGGCGCAGAACATCATGCACGCGCGCTTTGAGCTCAGGGAGTGGCGCGAAGAGCGCGATGGGGTCAAGATTCCCTTGAACGGCGACATCGTCTCCGAGCAGCGACCAGCCATCGTCAAGCGGGATGCGCCAGTCGAGTCCGATCACGTCGCCGCCCGCGCGTTTCATCAATGGCAACAACGTCGTCGTGTTCGTCCCAAAATGTATGACGGGCACGTTCATCGCCTGCGCGGCTTTGAGCAGTTTTTGCGAATATGGCAAAACAAACGTCTCATAATCGGATGGGCTGAGCGCGCCGACCCACGAATCAAAGACCTGCACTGCCTGCGCGCCGGCGCGGATTTGCGCCGTCAGGTAATCGCTGAACACATCGGCGAGTTTATTCATCAAGGCATGAAAAACATCAGGTGCGGAATACATCATCGTTTTGGTCTTGAGGAATTCGCGCGACGAGCCGCCTTCGATGATGTAGGATGCGACCGTGAACGGCGCGCCGCAAAAGCCGATGAGCGGAGTCCCTTTCAGTTCCCCACGCAATATGCGGATCGCTTCCATGACGTAGCCGAGATCTGTTTCTGCATCGACAGGTTTCAACGCCCTGACATCCTCCATCGTGCGGACAGGATTCTGCAACACAGGACCTTCACCTTTAGCAAACTCAAGCCCAACACCAAGTGGAATGGCAGGCAGCAAAATATCAGCAAAGAGAATCGCTACATCCACGCCGAAAGCACGGACTGGTTGAAGCGTCACTTCAGCGGCAAGCTCGGGCTGGTAACAAATTTCAAGCAACGAATACTTTTCGCGGATGGCGCGGTATTCGGGCATATAACGTCCAGCCTGACGCATGAACCAGACGGGAGTTGCGTCCACAGGTTGACGTTGGCAAGCTTGTAAAAAACGGCTGTTCATTTCCATAAGGCAAGCGTCTCTTCCGCAGGATGATAGATGGCAGTATGTAAAGGAGTGTCGCGCAGTGTATAACGGCGTGCTTCAGTGTCGCGCAACTCGTTGACCAGATCCGAGAAGCGGGTCAGATCGTCGGTCTCGTACACTACGACGAATTCCTGATTTTGCAAGCCAAAGGAATAAAGGAGCAGTTGGCTGATGTCTTCGTATTGCTTGCCGATGCGAATGTGTTCGTTCATCATGCCCTGACGCGCATCACGGCTCATCAAATACCATTCGGTCGTTTTGGAGAAGGGATAGATGATAAGGTAAGGCTTGTGTTCTTCAGAGAATGGATCGATCTCCTGTTTGGAACGCGCCTTCGAATATTGTGATGAACGGGTAAAGCCCCAGAGCGAATCTTTTTGTTCGATCAAGTGACGATACGGATTCAACGTCTTTGTAAACTTCTCGAAGAAAATAGCCGTGTCTTGATTGTCGTTGATAGTTAAAGCAGACCAAACGATCAGGTCTACGTCATGTTCCGTACCTTGAAACAGGTCAACCTTTTGCGCGGAGGCACGCAAGGCGCTCAGCCAGTTCTTGTGGAAGTCTGCACGTTCATCCGCACTCAAAGACCAGTACGCATCCTTGATGGAAAATAATGAGTAGTGGTTGAACGTACGCTGAGGTTGTTCGGTCGTATCCGTGGTCATTTACGCTCCTTTGGGAATATACACACAGGCAGGATCAGATTCAAGATAATCTCCCGTGACGCCATAGGCGCGTCCGCGCTGACCGCCGCACACATCGCGGTATTCGCAGATTCCACAGCGTCCCTTTATCTTGTCGGGAGTGCGCAGGTCGGTGAAAAGCTGGGAGTTGCGGTACACATCGATCACATCATCCGTGCGGACGTTGCCTGCCGTGAGCGGCAGGAAGCCTGAAGGCTGAATATCGCCAACATGCGAAATGAACAGGAAACCATTTCCGTCATTGACGCCGCGCGTCGGGCGATTCAAGCCATCGGCATATTGGAAGCCCGCCCCCTGAAATGTAACAGGCATGCCTGAGTCCTGCTCCGCGCGTTTGCGCTCGATCGCCACACGGCGATACATCGGCGCAGCCGTAGATTTAATGTCAAATGGCACAGTCTTGGAAAGGTCATACAGCCAATTGAAAGTACGCTCGTGTTCTTCAGCGGAGATCATGTTTTTGACCTGGGCACGCCCAGTGGGTACAAGGAAGAACAAAGACCATTGCACTGCGCCTACTTCCTGAATGAAAGGCACCATTTCATCGAGAATATCGACATTATGTTTTGAGATGGTTGTATTCACCTGCACACTAATCCCGATTTCCTGGGCGCGGTGCAAAATATCCATCGTGCGCTGCCATGAGCCAGCCACCTGCCGAAAATTATCATGGATCTCTGCGCTGGGTGCATCCAGTGAGAGTGCAATTCGGCGAATACCTGCATCGCGTACTTTCTCAAGTCGCGCGGTCGTTGGCAGTGCAGTGGCGGTCGGCGTTAAAGAACAACGCAGACCTTTTTGCGTGGCATACGCGATTAACTCATGCAGATCCTTGCGCATCATCGGGTCGCCGCCCGTAAAGATCAGAATCGGGGAGCCGAACTCAGCCAGACGGTCGATCAGGCGTAAAGACTCTTCTGTATTCAATTCATTCGGGTCGGGGATATGAAGTGCATCCGCGCGGCAGTGGACGCAGGCATACGCGCAGGCGCGTGTCACTTCCCATGCAATGGTAAAGGGCGCTTTATCAAAATCGGCATGCACCATGCGCTCATTGTGATAGGAGCGTTCGGAGGCAGCGCGAGGAGCCAGGTTTTCTAGTGACATATTGTTTTCCTTTTATTTCAACCACTTCGCCGCATCCACGGCGTGATAGGTAATGATGACATCTGCACCTGCACGTTTGATGGCGGTCAACGTTTCAAGCGTGACCTTCGCCTCATCCACCCAGCCGTTCTGGGCGGCGGCTTTGATCATCGAATACTCACCGCTGACGTTGTATGCCGTCATCGGTAGTTCGGGATAGGCATCCTTCACAACGCGAATGACATCGAGATATGCCAGCGCAGGCTTCACCATCAACATATCCGCGCCTTCTTCCACATCCAATGCCGCTTCGCGCAATGCTTCGCGCACATTGCCTGGGTCCATCTGATGAGATTTTCTATCGCCAAACTTCGGCGCACCCTCCGCCGCATCGCGGAACGGTCCATAAAACGACGACGCATACTTCACGGCATACGACATGATCGGCAGGTTCTCGTACCCAGCGCCATCCAACCCTTCACGAATGAACGCCACCATGCCATCCATCATGCCCGATGGCGCAACAATATCTGCACCGCACTCGGCGTGCGAGATTGCCACCTTCGCCAGCACATCCAGCGTCGGGTCGTTGAGCACATACCCCTCGGGCAAACCTGCGTGAAAATGTTCGCCCGTATTCAAAATACCGCAATGCCCGTGATCGGTGTATTCGCACAAACACACATCCGTCACCACAACCATCTCTGGGATTTCTTTTTTGATGGCACGAATCGCCTGTTGGATAATTCCATCTTCCGCAAAGTTTTCCAGCCCGATCGGATCTTTTTCTTTTGGAATTCCAAACAGGATGACAGCGTTCACACCCGACTTTGCAGCTCCTTCTGCCTCCCGAACTGCTTCCGCCACGGATAGTTGATATACGCCCGGCATCGAGCTGATGGCAGTTCGACCCGTCCCATGTCGCACGAACAGCGGATAGATGAAATCGCGCGCGTTGAGTTCCGTCTCCCGTACCATCGCGCGGATGGCGGGGTTGGCGCGCAATCTGCGCGGACGATGGACAATCGACGATAGACGATTTCGAGTCTCCAGTTCAAGTAAAGTCATGATGCCTCCAAATTGGTAATGACTTTCATCAACCGTTCGGTTGTGTATTCTTTTGCAACGACAATATTGAACAACCCTTCGTTTTTTGCGGCTTGTTCAGTGATGGGACCAATGCAAGCGAATAACGGATTGTTTGGAAGGTTCAATGGATCGAGTCCATTTTGTTTGCAGATTGCAACGAAATTTTGAATGCTGGATGGGCTTGTCAAAGTAACAACATCCACACCTGATTTCAACGCGGCAACGCCATCGGAGTCGGGTTGAGCGGGCAGGGTCTTGTAAACGGCGATCTCATGCGCGATTCCGCCAGCGACCGCAATGGCTTCGGGTAAGGCTTTGCGGGCGATCTCGGCACGCGGGAGTAGAACCCATTTGCCTTGCAAATCTCCCAGCCCAGGCAGGATCGCTTCTGCGACATATTCATCAGGAACAAAATCAGGCGTGATGCCGCACGCTTGCAGGGCTTCGGCGGTTTTTGGTCCAATGGCGGCGAATTTCACGCCTGCGTTTTCTTTCAAAAAGAAGACAGAATACTTATCAAACACAACCTCCACAGCATTGACCGATGTGAATACCACCCATTCATAGCAGTTCAATTTCTCAAGAGCACGATCCAATGCAACATTATTTCCAATCGGTTGGATTTCGATGACTGGGAAAAAGATCGGCTCGAAGCCTGCGGCGCGCAGTTTTTCTGCAAATTCATCGGCTTGGGCGCGGGGGCGGGTTATCAGTATTTTCATAGTGAACAGTAATCAGCGAACGGTAATCAGTTTGAGGATTTCGTCTGCGCCTTGTTGAATCGCTTTTTGCGCGAGTTCGCTTCCAAGATGAATCGGGGCTGTGCCTTGACCTGTGACTTTCACTGCCTTCCTTCCAGCTTCAGAAATTACCAAACCAGTAAGACTAATCAATGATGACTGATGACTGTTCACTTCGGCATACGCCGCCACAGGCACGGCACAGCCGCCGCCTAACCCTTGCAAAAACGCACGTTCGGCTGTGACACATTTACGGGTAGAGTCGTCTTCAAGGCTGGCGAGCAGGTCGAGGGTGGTCTGATCGTCCGCACGGCATTGGATGGCGAGTGCGCCCTGTCCTGGCGCAGGGAGCATGGCATCGAGTGAAAGCCATTCGGTGACGTGTGAGTCCAAACCGAGACGGGTCAACCCTGCACCTGCAAGGATGATTGCATCATATTGACCGTCCAAGGCTTTGCGCAGGCGGGTATCCACGTTACCACGCAGGGACTCGGTCTTAATGTCTGGGCGAAGGGAAAGGATCTGGGCGGCGCGGCGCAGGCTCGAGGTCCCAACAGAGACGCCATTCGGGAGGGTAGCAAGAGTGTATCCGTCACGCGAGATCAACGCATCACGCACTTCCGCGCGGGCAGGGATGCATCCAACGGTCAATCCAGCAGGGTTTTCAACAGGCAGATCCTTGAGCGAGTGAACCGCACAATGCACGTCGCCGTTGAGGAGTTCGGATTCGAGTTCTTGTGTGAAGAGTCCCTTGCCGCCAATCTCGGGCAAAGGCTTGTCGAGATTTTTGTCGCCCTGCGTGGTGATGACCTTTTCGTCGCATTCAAGGTTGGGATGGATATTTTGCAGGGCATGGATGACCCATTGGGTTTGCCAACGGGCGAGGGCAGAGGGACGGGTGGCGAAAGTAAGTTTCATATTTCCCTAATCAGCAGCATTTGAGATGGGGCAGGCTTGACCCGAGAAACCGCACAAGCCTTCGCTTTGCAGACCGAACAAGGTGCGGGCGACGGCGGCATATTCGGGCGCATGTGGACAGGGCGCTTCTGCGCGCAAACGGTTGGTGGGCGCGTGCAAAATTTGTTTGACCAGCGCCTGAGTCATGGCTTCGATGCGGGTGCGTTCGGCTTCGGTCAAGTCGGGCAGGCGGCGCAAGGTTTTTTCGAGCATCTCCTTGCGGATGCTTTCAGCCTGCTGGCGAATATCAGAGATGATGGGAATCATCTCGAGCGATTTCATGTACTCTGAAAATTCTTTGATCTCTTCATCGAGAATGGATCTAACTTGCGGCACTTCTGACATGCGTTCGGCAAGCGCACCTTCAAGTTTTTCATTCATGTTATCGATGTCATATAATTTGACGTGGGAGATGTTCACTGCATCGGGGTCAATGTCGCGTGGCACGGCGATATCGATCAGCACCAATGGACGCTGCACACGCGCTTGCATGGCATGTTTGACCATGTCGGCAGACAGGATCGTATGCGGTGCGCCTGTGGAGGAGATCAAGATGTCGGCAGACACCAACGCAGAGGCAAGATTTTCAAAGGTTGTGATTTCCGCCCCCCAGCGGTCTGCAATGGTGTGAGTGCGTTCCAAGGTGCGGTTGACAACCAGGATGCGGTTCGCACCGCGCTTACGCAAGGCTTCGACTGCCAGCTCCGCCATCTCACCCGCGCCGAGGATGACCACCTGCGCTTCGGCAATTGGGTGAACAACTCGTTCTGCCAAGGACGCGGCAAGCGATGACACCGAGGCAGGGTTACGGCTGATCCCCGTTTCAGTGCGGGCGCGCTTCCCTGCATGAATGGCGGATTGAAAGAGGCGATTGAGCACAGGTCCCGCCGTATTTTGTCCGCGGGAAAGTTCCAACGAGCGGACGATCTGCCCTAAAATCTGCGGTTCGCCAATGACGAGTGAATCCAACCCTGCAGCGACCTCAAAAAGGTGGCGAGCGACATCGAGATCTTCGTATTGGTAAGCATGAGCATGAAACTGATTCGCAGGTACACCACTCGCATCCGACAAAAAAGCCTCCAGTTCGGCAATTGCCATGTGACTGGAGGCGGCGTAGAGTTCGATTCGATTACAGGTAGAGATGATGACCAGTTCGGCGATGGACGGGGTGAGATGCCCGCATGCCAAACGAGCTAGCGCGGAACGGATCGCATCTTCACTGAGCGAGAATTGCTCACGAAGTTCAATGGGTGTGGAGTTGTGATTGAGACCGAGGCAGTAGATGTGCATTGACCAACCGCTTTTGATAATGAATGTCTCAACTGTATTATCAAAAGACGGATAAGACCAGATAGTTTTGCAACATTTTTCTTTAGCAATGAATGAGAGTATTTCGATTTACTAACTGATGTTACGCGATACACCGTAGCACGACATTTATGTCGTGCTGAAATTTGGCTGACGCTAATTTTTAGAGTCTATCCAAAAAACGGGGCAGGTGGAGCAAGACCCGCGCAAATCGCAGATTTGCGCCACAGTTGGCTGCCCCTTTTACCAATCTTTTGGACGGGTTCTTATCTGTTCAGTGCCTATCAAACGGCTCTAAAATTTCAGTTTTCCGGTTTCTGCGGCGCAACCGCGACATATATATCGCGCCACTGGTTCTTGCTGCGTAACATCAGTTACTAAGGAGTTATTTGGTTTGCCGAAAAAATATATGTAGAATTATGTCTTTCATCACGAGTTGGTTGATGAATGTAATTTCGCAGACATTTGCACTCCACCAGCTGCGCGATGAAGGAAAGAGATGAGCAGAAAATTGCGTCCATTTGCGAATTCCTGCGTCCATTTACATGGAGATCAAAATGTCCAAACTCAACCAGCGCTTTCAACTGCCAGACGGGCGCAGACTCGGCTACGACGAGCACGGCGCGCCCGATGGCGCTCCCATCTTTTACCTGCACGGTTTGCCCAGTTCGCGCCTGGAAGCCAAACTATATCTCAGCGAAGACTTGTTGCAGTCGCTTAATGTTCGCCTGATCGCAGTGGATCGCCCAGGCATGGGACTCTCCGACTTTCAGCCCAAGCGCCGCCTGCTGGATTTTCCCCGCGATCTGCTGGCGCTCGCCGATCACCTCAACATCGAACGCTTTTCCATACTTGCCTATTCGCTCAGAGGTCCGTATGGTTTGGCGTGCGCGTTTGCGATTCCTGAACGCTTGCATAAAGTTGGCATCGTCAGCGGCGCGGCGTTGTTCACCGAGTCAGAATTGATGGCAAATATCAACGGAGGGACGCGCAAGTTCCTGACCATGCCGCGCGAGAAGCCTTTCCTCTCGCGCTTGTTCTTGTGGATGATGTTGGGCGTCATGCCGCGCGTCGCGCCAAAACAATTTATCGCAGGCGCGGCTTCCGTCCTGCCCGAAGCGGATCGCGCGGTGGTGTCCGACCCCGAAATTTAAAAGGGATTCATTAGTGCAGTGCGCGAAGCCATGCGGCAGGGGACGCGCGGCGCATTCCATGAGGCCCTGCTGTCGGTCACGGACTACGGTTTTCGTTTGCAGGACATTCAAACGCCGATCCATCTCTGGCATGGGGAAGCGGATCAAAACATCCCTGTGGCGATGGCTCGGTTTGTCGAATCCGCTGTCCCGAAGTGTGAGGCGGAGTTTTATCCAAATGAAGGACATTTGTCGTTGTTCAAGAAACACAGCGCGGAGTTCATCCACACGCTATCCGCGTAGGGCGCGTTCTCTTACGCGCCCATTGGCGTTAGAGAACTTCAATACCGTCTCATGTAGTGACCATAGCACTCCGGCAGGATACAGCGCCCACGCGGGTAGTGGCTTCCCAGCGCGTCGGTTTTGGCAGGAATCGTTTCAGGCGTGAACGAAACCTCCTCGAAAAAATCCACAGCCACGAGCGTCGTCTGAGGCGATTTGCCTGGAGAGAAGGCAAGCCATGTCGCTCGGTCAATCGCAAGCGGCAGGACGAGTCCGTCGTTGTAATCCACGTGTTCGCCCAACAAATTCACGCGTCCCGGCGCGCAGATGACATGCGCGGGAGGCTCACCGAATCGCTCATGGAATTTTTCAATAACGGTCTCGTGAAGGCTCATGCGCCATTCCTTTGTTTGTAATGGATATCTGGCAGGCTTCGCAGGCGTTCGGCTGCGGCTTCGGGGGTGATGTCGCGTTGGGGCATGCCCAGCATCTCGTAGCCGACCATGAATTTCTTCACAGTGGCGGAGCGCAACAGCGGCGGATAGAAATGCGCGTGGAGCATCCATTCGGAATGAGGCGCGTTATCGAAGGACGCCTGATGAAAACCCATCGAATACGGGAACGAAATCTCGAACAGGTTGTCGTAACGCGTCGTGACGGTTTTCATGATTTCAGCCAACGCGGTAGTTTCAGCGGCGGTCATCTCGGTGAGGCGAGTCAATCCCGGACGATGCGCAATGAGGAGAACCTCGAAGGGCCACACCGCCCAAAATGGGACGAGCGCGGTGAAGTGGTCGTTGGATGCCAGGATGCGCTCTTTGCGTTTATGTTCCTCGGCAACATAATCCGCAAGCAACGCGCATGGATGTTCGTTGAAGTAATCCGTCTGCGCGGCGAGTTCCTTGCCCGGTTCATTGGGGATGTGTCCGCTCGCCCAAGCCTGACTGTGCGGATGCGGATTCGAGCAACCCATGACCTCACCTTTGTTTTCAAAGACCTGCACATAGTTGATGAAGTCTCGCCCACCAAGGTCGGCGGATTGTTCTGCCCAGGTTGTGAGTACGTTTTCGATGGCGGGCAGATCCAGTTCGGGCAGGGTCAGGTCGTGACGCGGCGAGAAGCAGATCACTCGGCAGAGTCCGCGTTCGGGTTCGGAATGCAACAAGGGTGAATCGTCCGCGTGGAATTCTGTGGATGGGTCGGGCAGGAGCGCGGAGAAGTCATTATCGAAGACGAATGTGCCGGTATAAGACGGATTGCGAACGCCTCCCGCGCGACCATTGCCTGGACACAAATAACAAGCCGGGGCATACACTGACAGCGACTCGGCTGGTCTCTTTTCCACCTGTCCGAGCCAGGGACGTTTGGCGCGATGCGGAGAGACCAACGCCCATTCGTGCGTGAGCGGGTTCAAACGGCGGTGAGGAGTGTCGAACATAATCAATCCTTTGGTTGGGACGCAGATAAACGCTGAAAAACGCAGATTGATTTTTCATTCAGCGAAATCAGCGCGCTTTGTATCGGCATCATTCTTTTGCTGAAGGAGCGTTCTGCAGCGTGTCGGTGGGTCCGATCACGTACAAAGTTTCATCCTCGTGGAAGCCCATGCGGTCAATACACACCTGGCGGTCGCCGCTTGGTTTTTGCGGATCAGTGTGGATATGATAGACGATGAATAGTTCACTGCCATCGGGAGAGGTCGTCACGGAATTATGTCCGGGTCCTGAAATTTCAGGGATGGTGGATACCAGTACCGGGTTGTGCGCGTCTTTGATAAACGGACCCATTGGATTTTCGGCAACGGCATACCCCACTGAGTAATCGCGGCTGGCGTAAAAGTTGGCGGAATACATCAGATAATATTTGCCGTTATGTTTCAATACAAAGGGACCCTCGTTCCACATCCATTCAGGACCGGAACGCTGTTCCCACTCCTGTTCAGGTTTGGCAATGAGGAGCGGGTCGCCCTTGAACGAAAGCAGATCGTTGTTGAGTTCCGCAGCGTAGAGATGACTCTCGTGGCGTCCGTCCACGATGTTTTCACTGCAATCGCGCGAGTAGTAGAAGTATTTGCGCCCGTCATCGTCGAAGAAAACGTGTCCGTCAATCGCGGCATAACCGAAGTCAAACATGGGATGATTGAACGCATCCACAAACGGACCGGTGGGCAAATCCGCTACAGCCACTCCGATGCGCAGGCTTTGATTTTTCCCCCAGCGCGCGCTGTAGTGCATGAAATATTTTCCGCCATACATCATCACTTCGGGCGCCCAAAAATCGGATTCGCCCCACGAGTCTTCCCTACGCTTATACACATAGCCAATATCTGCCCAGTGAACCAGATCACTGGATGTCCAAGCTTTGAAGCCATCCGGCGCTGATGTGGCATAACAGTAGTAGGTTCCATCCGGCGCGCGCAATACGAATGGGTCGCCGATGTTTTTGATGGGGATGGGATTTTGATAAGTGAGTGTCATGTATACTCCAATGGTCAGACCTTAACTTGAGTAATTCAAAAGATTCACTGCGAAGACCGCAAAGAGCGCGAAGTTTTAAAGGTTTTTTCTTTGCGTTCTTCGCGTACTCGGCGGTTCAAACTGATTCATTGAGATTTTCGATCAGCGCCATTAACTCTGCGAATAAATAATTCGCAAGCGGATTATTCCCCAGATTCTTTGCCAGCCGAAACGTGGATATCGTCAACGCGCCGCGCCCGACGCGTTTGCGGGCGATGGTGGGAATCGGTTTTTGTAGCCAGCCCACGAACAGACCCGCGTACACATCCAATGCGAAATCACGCGGAGCAAATCCGTGGATGACATGTTCGGGAGTCAGATCCGCAAAGGTGAAGTTGACGACATGATCCGTGGGCAGACTCTCGAAACGGTGCCAACCCAAACTGCTTGCCCAATCGCCCTGCCAGGGAGTTCCATCCCGCGGCGTGATGCGAAGGTTCGGGATGTGCGTCTGAAGCGCGTCGTCGCTTTCGGCGAGGAGCAGGACTCTGCCGCCGCGCAGGAGGAATTCGCGATGTGAATCGTCCAGTGTGGAGACGATGGCAATGTCCGCCTGGGATAGGTCTACTGTGGATGAGTAGCCGAGAGCTGCAAGTGAGGATTTGAATTGAGGGGAGTAGACGCGCATGACTCCCTCACCCCCCAGCCCCTCTCCCTGTGGGAGAGGGGAGTTTTGTGGGAAAATATAAAATTCCTGTTTGGCTGAGGCAACTACATTTTCACCGTTGACCAAACGCAATTCCAGCCGTGCTTTTGTTGGCTTTTCTACTTGTGGCACGTTGAAAGAAACAACACCCAATTCCGTTACACCAAAAGACGCACACTCGCCCACTAGAAACTGATCACTGATTACTGGTAACTGTTCACCAACCGCTTCCCATTTCACCACCGCATCCTTCACGTCCAAACCCGAATAATGCGAAAACAACACCTTTATCTCACAAGTCTCGCCTGCTGAAAACGCCAGCCGTTCCCAAAGCGGAATCACTACATCATCGGCGTTGATTTGCTTGAGCCGCGCATGATAGACCTTTGGGTTTCGGTACATATCCAGCAGACCGTTACATTCCCAATGCACATCGGTGAATTCGGTGATGACGTATCCCTGAATGCTGTCATAGCGGCGCATTTGTTCGATCTCGTATTTCATGGCGTCGAACTGCAAACACTGGCTGGCTTCTGAGAGTGCTGACAAAGAAGGGAAAACCTTGTCGAGGTGATAATCTTTGAAACGTCCTTCGATGCCGCGCGGATAGACGACGCCGTCGCCCCATTCCAATCCCGTATCGAACCACCACGGTGCGGCGCCATTATTTCCCTCGTACAGTTTAGTCACATCGGGCAAACCCCAATTGCCAAACTCTGAAACCAGCAATGGCTCATCGCCTTTTTGTTTAACTTCATCCGCAAACGGATGCGTCTCCGCGCGCCAGGGGTCGCGCGCAAACTCGCGCCACGCGGCATGATCCTTATATTCATGCGCGAACAACCACCACGGACGATTTGCATATTTCTCAGTCCACTCGCGCCATTGGTGATAATGATCTGGCATGGCGTAATAGATATGAAAATCGGCGATGTCCGTCGCCACATGAAAATTTCCCCAGCACGCCGAATTGCCGTCCACGAGTCGCGTTGGGTCAAGCGACTTCATCCACTCATAGGTTTCTGCCAGCCAGGCGCGTTGCGACACGTCGGTCAGGTCAATGCCCCAACTCTCGTTGATGATCGTCCAAATCCCAATCGAGGGATGATTCCAATCGCGCTCGACCATGCCAGCCAAAGTCTCGCGGGCGCGGCGTTTTGCGTCGTCGCTCAACAAAATATGATTCGGTAATTCCGTCCAAATCAGCAAACCCACTTTATCGGCGGCGGCATAATAGCGCGGGTCGGCAACCTTGATGTGGACGCGCAGACAATTCAAACCCATCTCTTTGGCTTTGCGGAACTCATCCTCAATATATTCCTGCGACGGCGGTGTGCAAATCAAATCGGGGTAGTAGTCCTGGTCGAGGGCGCTGCGCATGTAAAACGAACGACCATTGAGTAAAATTTTTCCGTCGCGCGTTTCAATGGTGCGGAAGCCGAAAGTCTCACTGACTTCATTGTCAGGCGTCGAAACTTTCAGCGTGTACAGATTCGGCTCGTCTGGCGACCAGGCTAAGGGGCGCGGGATGCGGAGGGAAAAGCGCGGCGCGTGAGATTCCGCCTGAGCCGCGACTTCCCCATTCGGCGCGATGACCTCCGCTCTGAATTTATCCATCACTTCGCCGCGCACGCTCAGACTCACCGACACCTGTTCGCCGTCCGTGGAAATTTTTACACGCTGGATGTGAGTCTCCGCGCGCGCCTCCACCCAGACCGATTGCCAGATGCCCGAAAGCATTCCATACCACGATTGCTTGCCATGCGGGATTTCGGGAAAAATTTCGAGCGGGTCATCCACGCGGACGGTGAGAGTGTTCGCAGCCGCGCGCGCCGCGGAGGTGACATCCAACTCGAAAGGCAGATAACCGCCCTCGTGTTCGCCAACTTTGATGCCGTTCAACCAGACTTCGGCGAAATAATCCACTGCGCCAAAGCCGAGGATGATTACTCGATTTGCCTCAAGCCATTCAGCGGGAACATTGAACTCGCGTTGATACCATGCCGTACCGATATGGTCGCGGAAGCGCGGATCGGCTTGCCAGGGCGAGGGAACAACAATCAGTGAGCAGTTATCAGTGTTCAGTATTTCTGTTGAAGAGAAATACCACTGACCGTCGAGGGAGAGGCGCGGGCGATGATTCACGGTGAGGCTCCAGGTTTGGAGAATGGTTAATAATTAATGATTAGAGATTAGTGACTGGGGGCATCGGTTGTGCCATGTGTTGTTGATAGCGTTTGACGAGCGTGGTTTTTCGGCGGCGGAGGATGCCTTTGGAGTCGAAAGCAGAATCGTATAAACCGAGATGAATCAAATAATCCTTGAGCGGATGCCGGCCTTTACGATAATTCCAATCCACCATCGTGAAAAGTGGAAACCAGGTGTAGCCGAGGACATGGACTCCATCACGACGGAGCGCGCGGACTGTGTCGAGCGTTTCGTCCATCCACTGCGCGCGTCCAGTGATGTCTGCATTGGCGGAGGTTTCAGTGACGATGATGGGTATGTGATAGCGTTCGTACGTTTCGCGCAAGACGATGGCGATCTTGTCTCCAGAGGTTGTGCCGGTAACATATTGCACGGAACCATCGCGCTCTCTTTTCAACTCGCCATAGGACCACGGGTAAAAATTCGCGCCGAAGAAATCGAAGGTCACTGCATTTTTCCGGAACCAATTGAAATCGGAGTCCTGTACGCCGTGTTGGCTGAGGAAAGCAAGCAGAGGATGTTTCTTGTCGACGCATCCCGTCGTCAAATCGAAGCACAGGTATTGACGGGCGTTGTTGTGCGCGACGCGTTCGACAAGCGCGTTATCCTGCGTGAACGTGTACCAGAGCGCTTCCACTTGCACGGTTATAGCATTGGGCTGCTCAGCCATAATGGCTTGTGTCGTCAGGACGATGCCTTTGGCAAGCGCCAGTGTCAGTTTGACATACCCATCGTCACCGCTGAAGTAGGGGGGCCATTCAGCCTTGTTGCCGCACATATCCGCATTGACCATCGGCTCGTTGAGGGGCGTGTAATAGCGCACCAGTGACTTGTACCGCGCAACAACTGTTTGAGCATATTCAGCCACGCGTTGCGGATAATTTGAATTAATGAAACTGTTGTCCAACCAAAGCGGTGTTCCATAGTGCATGATATCGAGAATCGGTGTGATCCCCTTGACATTGACCAGGTAATCCAACGCTTTATCGGTCCAGTCCCAATCCCATTGATCCGGCGCGGGCTGGACACGATACCAGGGAATGCCCCAACGCAAGTATTTCACACCGGTCTCCGCGACCAGATCGAAGTCGCGCATCCATAATTTATAGTGCTGAGTTAATTCATATTCATCCAAGGCGTGCAAGCCGGGACGCGCCTGCGGGATGAAGGTATCTTCGATGCCGGTCGCCCAGAGGAAAGGTGCGTTAATCATGAGCAATTATGGAAATAATTGAGGTGTGGAGGAAGGCCCGTTTGTCACAGGTTTATCACCTTCAAATGTGACCAGGTCAATGTGCAGGCTGCGCAGTCCGCCGCCCGAGTAACCCACATTCGCGCCTGTCCAGGCGTGATATGCCATCCAAAGATTTCCTGCCTTATCTGCGAAGAAAGCCTCCCCACCCGGGCCCATGATCGGGGCTCGAAATTCGAACCAGGGTTCGTTCAATGGTTTTTCACAAGGACCTGTGACTGTTTCACAAAGAGCATAGCCAACGGCATACTGATGCGATTCCCACCAGTTGCCCGAGTAGAATAAGTAATATTTTTCATTGTGCTTGACCATCGCGGGATTCTCGATCAAGGGTCGTTCCCAAGACTGATCCCTCACGATTAACTTGCCTGGCTCACCGACAAGAGTGATCCCATCCGAGCTAAGTTCCTGCACCCAGAGCGCGACCTCCAGGTTGCAACAATTGCCATCATTTTTCCAAAACAGATAAAGCTTCCCATCATCATCGCGGAAGGGATATCCATCAATGGAGCCGCCCAGCTCTCCCTGACAGATAAATGCCTCGTCATTCAGGTCAATGAACGGACCGGCGGGATCATCACTCACGCCTACACCAATGCACTGCCGGTCGACCTCCCTGTCACGCGCTACATAGTACATCACAAATTGATCCTCGACCTGTATGACGCCAGGCGCCCAGACATTACCGAAATTGAGCATGGCCCATTTTGGCAAGGCTGGCAGGGCGTCGCCCCGGCTGTCCCAATTAACCAAATCGGTGGAAGTAAGTACTGGAATATTCGTGCCGCCCGTGTTCGTAGAGTAGGCATAATAGGTGTCGTCCACCCGGATAACATGCGGATCGGGAAAGTCATGTTTGTAGACTGGATTGGTAAACGAAGGTCCAACGAGTTCCGTTGGTTCGGCGGTAAGGGCGGGACTCTCGATCTGCGTGGGAATCAGTTCTTTTTCGGGTGCCTGCGTTGCTGTTGCCAAGAGAGTGGGCGTAGGGGCACAGGCGCTCAGAAGTAGAAGTCCGATGATCCCAAGCTGGGTATAAATCTTCGCGCGCGGCAATTGTTTCATTTAGCCTTTGATACCTGTCATGGAAATGGAACGGATAATATAGCGCTGGAAGATTACATATAAAAGCAATACCGGCAGGGTCAGCACCAGAGCGCCAGCCATGAGCTTGCCATAGTCGAACGTGTATTGACCTTGAAGGGTGGCTAAACCGACAGGCAAGGTCAATGCTTCCCGGTCGCCCCCGAGAATGAGGAGCGCCCACAGAAAATCGTTCCATGAAGTGAGAAAGGTGATAATGCCTAGCGTAATGATCGGTCCTTTGGAAAGCGGCAGGATGACAGAAACAAAAGTGTGCCATACGCTGGCACCATCGATATAGGCCGCTTCTTCCAGTTCCCTGGGAAGGCTCTGGAAAAACTGCCGCACAAAGAACACGCCAAACACTCCTGACAGCCCGGGGGCAATTACGCCTTGTAGCGTGCCGATCCAGCCAAGCTTGGCCACAGTGAGGTAGTTGGGTATCAGGAACATGATGCCCGGCATGACCAAAGTTGCCAGCAGCAATCCAAACAAAAGATTCTTGCCTGGAAATTCCAGGCGGGCATAGGCGTAACCAGCCAGTGAGTCGATGATCAGGATGAATGCGGTGAACAATACGGCGATGAGCAGGCTGTTGAAAAACCAGTGGGTGACCGGCAGAGACTTGTCATTGAAAATCGATGTGAAATTCTCAAACGTTGGGTTAACGGGAATCCAGCTCACGCTCAGCCATTCTTCGAAAGGTTTAAAGGCTGTCGAGACCATCCAGAGCAACGGCAGCAAAAAGAAAAGCGCAAACAAGGTCATCAGCAGGTAAAAGCCGATCTTGCTCAGCGCTGATTCGCCGATCTCAACGTCTGTTTCCTGAATATCCTTACGAGTGGGTTGTAAAGTAGCCATGACCGCGCTCCTATTCTTCCTGGGTCGATCCGAAAAACTTGAAATTGAGATATGTCAGAGAAAGCAACAGCAGCGCGACAAAAATAGACATGGCTGCTGCTCTACCCATTTGGCTGCGCTGAATGCCCTCGATAAAGATCCGATAGATCACCGTCTGGGTGCCTTCGGCTGGGCCACCTCCGGTCATTAAGTAGGGTTGTCCGAAAAGATTTGCCGAGGCGATCAGCGTAATGGTCAGGACGAACACCAGCACAGAGCGCAGCATGGGAACAGTAATCAGCATGAACTGCTGCTGTGAGTTGGCTCCGTCAATGGAGGCCGCTTCGTACAGACTTTTTGGGATCTCCTGCAACGCCGTCAAGAAGATGATCGTATTGAACCCAATTGTCCACCAGACGGTTGCGATGGTGATGGCGATCCACGCCCCAGGCATATCGCCCAGCCAGTTGGGAGGATTCATGCCTATCCCTTTCAGGATATTATTCACCAGGCCGCCCTGCCCCTGGAAGATCCACCACCACAGCACGGAGGCAACGGTCACGGAAAGCGTATAAGGGGCAAAGAAGATCGTTCGAAAGATGCCTCTGCCCGGATAATTGCGGTTCAGTAGAACAGCCAACACGAGAGCGATCCCGACCAATGGCAGTACGGACCAGAGGATAAACTCGCCTGTGTTGCTTAACCCGTTCCAGAAGTCATCGAATGGGACACTCTTTGGATCGAACAGTTCGGCATAATTCTTTAAGCCAACAAAGGGTCGCTTTTCCGGGCGCAAAAAATCGAACTTAAATAGACTAATATAAATTCCGTAGAAAAAAGGCCAGGCCAGAAACGCGGTAAAGAATAATAAATGAGGCGCGATAAATAGATAAGGTACGATGGATACCTTTTTGCGCGCCTTTCGGGTCGCAGGAACGCTGAGGGATTTGCCTTTTTTGACCATGCTGGGAATCTCCTTTCGAGCGACGGGAGCTCATCTAAAGTAGCCGAGGAGGCATGAAGCGCCTCCTCGGCTACGAGTCAAACTGAGCTAATCCCCGTAGGTCTCGATGTTTTCTTCCATCACCTGCTGGGACTTGGCATTCGCCTCATCCAAGGCAGCCTGGGCATCCGTCACATCACCGGCCAGGTAGGTATCGATCGCAGGGCCAAATTGATCCCACAAGGCACCCTCGAGTCCAGCCGCCTGCGTTGGGAGCGCGACCATGTTGGCAGATTCAGCAACTTGTGAAATAGGGCCTGCCACACTGGCAAGGTTGGGATCGTCGCGGACACTCTGGCGGGCTGGAACCTGGCCCGCTGCGGCCCATCCCGATGAATTATCGGAGAGCCATTTGATCCACACGGCGGCAGCGGCCTGCGTGGTGGAATCCTCTGTTGTCAGCGCGAGATGGTGTGAACCACCCCAGGTAGCGGGTGAGTCGCCGATAGTGGGCAGTGGAGCAAAGCCAACGAACTCCAGCTTCTCAAGGTCAGAAATCCACCAGGGACCATGGAAGGTCATACCCACGTTGCCCTGCTTGAAGGCATTCACTTCAGGATCACCCGTACCCGCTATCTCGGGGGAATACTTGTCCTTAAGTTCCTTGATCTTTTCGAGGGCTTTTACGCCTGCTTCGGAATTGTAGGTGGCAGTGACACCTGCTGCATCGGTGAGAGAACCACCGTATTGGCGGATGAGTGCCTGAAAGAGAGCAGCTGCCTGGAAAGCATTACCGAGGGTAAGCGGAGTTACCTTGCTCGCTTCAAGCTTGGCCAAGGCGTCTTCGAATTGTTCACGCGTCCAAGGTTCCTTGCCGGGCACTTCAATACCAGCTTTCTCGAACAAATCCTTGTTATAGAACATGATAAGCGGGTGGACATCCAACGGGATGGAATATCGTGCGCCCTTAATCTCGCCAACACTCCAGAGCCCCTCCGGGAAGTCGCTGCCGAAATCATCACCGAAGACCGCCATGGCTTCCGGTCCGAACGGTTTGAGCACATTGCGGGAAACCAACGCTGCGATGCGGGTCGCGTGGACAGCGGTCATCGACGGCAGTCCACCAGCAGCAGCCGCGGCCTCCAACTTTTGTTGATACTCAGGCTGGGCAACGTGTGTGACAGTAATACCGCAAGGATTCTCGCTGCTGAAACGTTCAGCAAGTGCGGTCATTTCGTCACCATCGGGACCGGTAAAGGGGCTCCACATTTCGATTGTGGTGCCTTCTACACCAGCGGGACATTCCGATGTGCCGCCCGCCGAGACCTCGGTCGCCTGGGAGGGTGGTTGAGTTTCAACAGATTCTGTAGCCGCAGGCGCTTCAGTGGCAGTTCCACCGCAGGCGGTGATCAACATGCTGAAGATCACTATCAACGGCAAAAGGTAACGGGTGATACTTTTCATCTTTTCTCCTTCTTACTTGAATTAGTCGAACAGGATAGGGTCCTTGTGCCAAGACAGGCAAAAGGAAACAGGCGTTCTCGAACAGTTCTGTGACGAAAGTGGTAAGGAAAGGTGATAAACTTTATTTTGAGACGGACCAACCTCCTCTCAGGGGCGCAACGTGTATGCTGATCTGGCTGATCCAACACGTTGCGCCCACACTTTTATTCTTTGGGAGCGCGCTTGAAATGTTGCCTCAAGACGATATCCTGCGGATAATTGCCGAACTTACTGCCAAACAAATTCATGCCGCCTAGGTTTACCGCGTCATCCTTGACGCCGATATTCACGGGGATGGGTTTACCGGGTTTGAAGGATATATCCTTCAATGTCACATTTGAGACGCGCACCCCATCCACAAAACTTCCATTGTTGGTGACTTTCCAGACTTTGAGCAAGCCGTACTGTGAATTCTGGCTATCCCACCAACCCGGAGTCAACGCGCCACGCTCACCGCCAAAATCTGCCGGGCTGGTCCAAGTGCCGATTTCGACGTTCCCAATCCAGACGGTGATGTCTGAAGGCCAATTGTCATGATGAAGCGGTGCTTCAGAACAAACCTCAAAACTGACTTCAATATCATGTAGGATAACGCCCGGCGGTAGGTGATTAGGAAATTGGTATTCCACAAACCCACGACGGAACCACAACAATTGGGCATATATACGGTCTGGCTCATAAAAAGCAGATGTATCATCCAAATGTCCAATGATGCCCATCGCACCAGCCAACCCACAAGTGGACACGACATTTACTTTGGTATATGCACCAATGGGCATAGGCACTTCAACTGTTGTATCTTCCGGTTCATATTCAGCAGGTAGTTGAATCATAATGCGATCAAAAACGCGGGCGCATACCTTCTGCAACCCGCGTGTAGCTGGACGTAAATCGGTTTCGATCAAGCCGGCCTTTTCCAGGATATTAATATGAAGCGTTGCCGTAGAGGGGGGCAATTCCAGTGCATCTGCGATTTCCAGTACGGTGCTGGTATGCGTGCTCAAAAAACGTAAAATCCCGAGGCGTGTTTCAGAGCCCAAGGCTTTTGTCACCGCCTCCAATTTTTGGAGGTTACGATCATCTGCAAGGAGTTCCAAAAATCGTGCGTTTGGGATGTTTTTAGGAATTGAATTCATATAACTCACCAAGAGATAAATATAAAATTATGTTTTGTTACATAAAATTATACTTCATTCAGGGAATTAGTCAAGGAGGCAGGTCGATTTACCCCTCCTATGCAGCTGTCTATTACCCACATCTAGGGTAGAAGTGGAGTAAACTACGCCAAGAAATCAAAAACAGGAGTGATCCGAACATTGGCAACGAAACAGAAAAGCAAGGATATTTCTTGGGCAAAAGAAGAATTTT
>Ga0210044_10002720_pt1 | contig 25964 bp, 25 predicted proteins | sample CryGey13umfilter_2_FD_183959 | JGI IMG/M metagenome (GOLD analysis project Ga0210044, IMG submission 183959) | Groundwater microbial communities from aquifer in Utah, USA - Crystal Geyser 4/9/14 3 um filter (SPAdes) (version 2) | ecosystem: Environmental > Aquatic > Deep subsurface >... | reverse complement strand
GCAATTATTGTGGCTTCGCCGCATAATTGCTGCGTTCGGTTGAAATGTAAAAATCTGTTTTTCCATTTCTCCCTCGCTTGCAATTATTGAGTGGTGGTGCGGGTAGGAGGATTTGAACCTCCATGGGATTTCTCCCACTAGAACCTGAATCTAGCGCGTTTGCCAGTTCCGCCATACCCGCCTACCTCTTAAAAACCTTTGCTTGTTGGATGAGATTTTTGTTTTGAGAAATCCAATCGTAAAGCTTTTTAATTCCTTCTTTAGGAGAAACTTTTGGTAGCCAATTAAAATCTTTTTTTGCTTTCGAGATATCCGAAATATAGATTTTTTGGTCGCCCGGCCGCCAGGAGCCAAAAGAGAAATTAAATTTTTTGCTAGCTAATTTTTCTAGTATAGCAAATAATTCCCAAATAGAGAGAGAAGATTTTGGTCCTCCACCTATATTATATGGTTTTCCTCGAGTTTTTTTAATATTCATCACGGCTAAATCAAAGGCCCGCAATAAATCATCGATATACAAAACATCCCTGACTTGTTTTCCATTGCCAAAAATAGTGACGGGTTTATCAAAGAGTAGGGCATTACAAAACCAGGCTAACCATCCCTGCTCTTCGATACCAAATTGATGAGGTCCATAAATTCCCGATTGCCTGAAGACAATTGTATTTAAGCCAAAAATTCTGGCGTAGTCAAGGAAATACTGATCGCCACAGCCCTTTGAACACCCGTAGGGGCCATGGAAATTTAAAGGGAAATTTTCATCAACACCTTTAATATCTTTATAGTCATATCTTTTTTCTTTTTCAATAATCGGAATGTAAGCCAAATCTCCCATCACTTTATTAGTAGAACTATAAACTGCGACAGCTTTACTTTTTGTCTTTCTCATTGCCTCCAAAGTATTAAAGGTTCCTAAAGCATTGATTTCAAAATCTTCCCGGGGATTTTCTACCGAAGTTACCATCGTCGTTTGAGCTGCTAGATGGTAAATTAAATCCGGTTTGTATTTTTTGAAAGTTTCTAATAATTTTTTATAGTTCTTGATATCTCCTTTAATAAAAATGAAATCATCATTTCGGCTTTTTAGCCAATTTAAGTTTTGTTTGGCTCCAGCTCGAGAGAGATTATCATAAACAATAACCTTATCTCCCTTTTTGAGGTGATAAGCGGCGGTATTGGTTCCAATGAAACCTGCTCCTCCGGTAATTAAAATTTTTTTTAGCATGTTTCTAATAAAAACTCTCCTTTAAGGTTGTTCGACCACTTAAGAGAGAATGAATAGATTTCACTCTAACATAAAGTTAAATTTTCTTCAACTTTCGTTTAAATTCCTCAATAGTTTTAACTGGGGGGATTAATTTTATATTTTAAGGCTAAAGCGACGAGAGGTTCTTAATTCAAGAATATATGTTATACATTAGCGAATCAAGGTTCTCGAGGAGCGAAGCGACGAGAGGTTCTTATCTCTTTAAAAAATCAAAATTAGCTGGGCTTTTTTTGAGAGGTTTCTCGAATCGCAATTTCGGCACTTTTTTATAATTTTTATTTCTCATCCAGCCTTTTTCTGTATAAAAATAAGCAGCCCCTTTCATTCTTTCTAATTCTTTATAAATATTTTTATTTTTTTCGGAAACCCAATTTCCAATTTTTAATTCTCTTTTAGCGGGATTAATAGTTATAACAGCATAGTTGGCAGGAACGATAACCCAGTTTCCCTTTTGGGCTTTTACGGCTAAAATGTCTTTAACGATTTTTCCTTTAACTTTTTGGAGTAAGAAAATTGCTTCTCCTTTCAATACAGTGTAGAATTCCGGATATGTTTTCCAATTGCGATTGCCCTTTGTCCGAATAAACTCCTTGCCCAACATTCTTGACGGAATAATCGTAACATCGTATCTTAAGCTGTCTTTTTTCTTAACTTCTCTATACATATAATAAAGTTCGAAATTCGGCGCATTTTTTGTCCATTTCTGGTCATAGAGAACCGATTTCATATCATTTAGGAAGCGTATATCTGGATTTTTAAGTTTGTTCATTAACTGTTAATTGAAAGTTTTTATTGCCACACTCTTTTTGTTTTAACGTACCAACCCTCAATATCCAAGAATCTTCCAGATGGGTCCATAATTTTTCCTGTCTCAATCCCTTTAATTTCAGAAGAAACCAAATAAAGATAATTTGGCCTATATAAGAAGATAACCGGCGAGTCTGCTATTAGAATTTCTTGAAATTCTTCTAAAATCTTTTCTCTTTCCGGGTCTTTGAAGTTAATAAATATTCGCGCTTTTTCTAAAAGCTCATCTACCTTTTTATTTTCATAAGAAGCTAAATTTAAACCAGGGTCTACTTTATAAGCCGAATGCCAGAAAGGAAGAGGATCAAGTATTCCTCCTAATGTTTCCCCAAAAAGGAGGCTCTCAAAATCTCTTTCTCTGATGATTTTCTTAAGCTCTTGAACTTCAAGAACTTTTATTTCCACAGGAACTCCTATTTTTTCCCATTGCTTTTTTAGAATTTGAGCTGCCTTGATTAAATTAGGATTATTTACGGTAGTCAAACTAAACGATAAAGGAACTTCTTCTACTGGAGCAGGCCAGCATACTTCATTTAGTTTTTCTCTGGTACTTTTTAAAACTTTACCTGTGCCTTGAGTTAAACCATAGGGTTCCAAGACATCTGATTTATATTTTTCCTGGAATGAGATTACAGCTTCTTTGGTTTTTGAGCCAAAATAACCGGTAATTTCGCCATCAGGATAGACTTCTTCTCTAGCTAGACATTCTTGAAGCTTTTTCACTTCCAATCCTTGGTCCCCAAATTTCAAATCTTTTTTGAATTGAAACTCTGGGAGTTTTTCAATTGTTTTTATTCTTTGTCCATCTTTAAGCAGAAAATCTTCTTTTTCTAAAATTTCTTTTGCTTGTTCTGGATTGAAGGGGAAGGTTTCTTTTGGTTCTTTAAGACCATAAAAATCTGGCAAAATTGGGGAGTTAACAATTTTTGCCTGACCATTTAAAACTTGCTCAATAATTTCTTCTTTATTGATAGCGCGGGCAAGGGCTTGCCTTACTTCTTTTTCTGAGAAAAGTTTTTTATTAATATTGAAAAAAACAACAAAATAGTTAGGAATTTCAAAGGAATAAAAATTAGAATTTTCAAAATTACAAGAAAAATAGTCCCCTAGAGTTTCTGGCGAAACAGCTTGAATCTTTTTATTTTTCAGGGCAGAAATTAGCCCATCCTTTTTTTCAAAAAAAAGAAAAATGATTTTTTTAAGCTCTGGTTTTTTGCCAAAATAATTTTCGTTCCTTTTTAGAGTAACCGATTCAATAAATTTATCTTTTCTTTGTTTTACTTCTTCTACCGAAAAAGCGCCAGATCCTACTGGAGAAAAAAGATTTAATTCGGGAATCAAAGCAAGGTTTTGGCTGGGAATATTCTCCCATATATGTTTTGGTAAAATTTTTAAGCGAGTTAAATTTTCTAAAAATCCGCTATAGGGCTGGATTAGCTTAAAACGAGCTCTTTCTTCTGAAATTTTCTCTATTTCTATTCCTTGCCAATTTGGCCTTAAAGGACTTAGATATTTGGAATCCTGAACTAAATTTACAGTGAAAATTACATCATCGCAGGTTAAAGATTCTCCATCCTGCCATTTTACCCCTGGTTTTAAAGAAAATTCAAAAGTTTTTCCATTATCTTTAAATTCATAACCATCAATTAAATCGGGAATAATTTCTCCTTCTTTATTATAAGTCATTAGCCCTGAAAAAACTAATTCTACTAAATCTCTGTCAATATCAGATGACCAGCTTAAAAGGGGATTAATAAACTGAGGTTGGCCCAAGATACCTTCCCTGATAATCCCACCTTCTTTTGGCACTACAAAGGTATGCTCAAAATAGAAATTTGAAGCAAGAAAAATGCCAGACCCTAAAAATAAAATTAAGCATAAAAAAAAGAAAAACCTTTCTTTTTTATTTAAAATCTTAAAAAATTGAGCCCACTGAAGTTTTGAGGGCATCTTAAACCAAGCGAATTTTAAAAAGGAAGACATTAAAATTACGGAGAGACTAAATTAAAAATAGCCAAGATAATAAAAATAACTCCAAGAAATATGGTTAGCCAAAGAAGTTTTTTTTGGATACCGCGTCTGGTTGCATAAAAACCTCCCTCGCCACCGAAGGCTGACCCTAAGGCTGTCCCTCTTTGCTGGAGAAGGATGCAAATAATTAATAAAATGCAGACGATTACTTGAATTATGAGTAAAATAGCGTTCATTTTTGAGAAGGCCCAAGGGTAAATAGAATTTCTATCCCCCAGACGATGAGAGCTGTCCAGAATAGATTTACTATTCCCATAATTTCAAACTGCTCCCTGGCGAAGATACAATCTATTATCCAAATTAGACCCATTACGATTACTAAAGAGAATAAATTTAAAGTAATAACTCTCAAGGGGAGAGTAATTTTTTCTAAAATTGGCTTAACAAAAAAATTAAGCAATCCCAGGGCTAAACCCACTAAGAGAATAGTAGTAATTTTTCCATCATAGTTTACGCCCTCAATAAAATGACAGGCGAGCCCTATCCCCAAAATTCCGGCTAAAATTTGCCAAACCAAATTTTTCACATTTTAATATTATCTGAAACTTCTATTTAAGTCAACTCCATTTCAACTTATAACTTATAACTACGGGGTTGACAAAAGAAATTAATTGAATAAAATTAAAATTAGCAGTCAAAGGTCGATAGTGCTAAAAATTCATTTTAACGTTTAAACACTTTAACATTTAAACACTTTAACATTTAAGCAAAATTAAATTAGAAATGCTTATATGCTTAAATGTTTATATGTTTAAATAAATTTATGAAGATTAAACCATTATCTGATCATGTCCTTATTGAACCCCGCAAAGAAAAGGAAAAAACAAAAGGAGGGATTTTGCTTCCTCAATCGGCCGAGAAAGACAGACCAGAGGAGGGAAGGGTTATTGCCGTAGGACCGGGTAAAAAAACTTCCTCGGGCAAAGTTATTCCCTTGGATGTAAAACCAGGAAATAAAGTTTTATTCACAAAATATGGTCCCAATGAAATAAAGGTCGACGATAAAGAATATTTAATTGCCTCGCAAGACGACATCCTCGCGATTTTAGAATAAAATCGCGAAACTAAAAGCGAAAAGTGAAAAATTAAAAGTTTCTAATTAGAATTCCGTTCAGTTATTTTGCATTTTTCCTTTTGAACTTTGCATTTAACTGAGCGAAGCGAAGGAATATGGCTAAACAAATTCTTTACTCTGAAGAAGCGCGAAAAAAATTAAAGGCAGGGGTTGATAAGTTGGCAAATGCTGTAACAGTAACCTTAGGTCCAAAAGGCCGCAATGTGGTTCTAGGGGAGAGTTTTGGTGGTCCTACCATTACCAATGATGGGGTAACCATAGCTAAAGAAATTGAATTAGAGGACCGGATAGAAAACCAGGGAGCAGAAATTGTGAAACAGGTTGCTGAGAAGACCAATGATGTGGCTGGAGATGGTACTACTACGGCTACTCTTTTAGCCCAAATCTTAATTAAAGAAGGTTTAAAAAATGTTACTGCTGGCACTAATCCTTTAGCTATTAAGAGAGGATTGGAAAAAGGAGCCGAAGTGGTAATTGAGGAACTTAAAAGAGTTTCCAAGCCGGTTTCAACTGAAGAAGAAATCGCTCAAGTGGCTACTATTGCTGCTGAAAACAAAGAAATTGGGAATCTTATTGCTCAAGTTATTAAAGAAGTAGGGAAAGATGGGGTGGTTACGATAGAAGAATCAAAAAGATTAGGTTTAGATAAAGAGATAGTCAAAGGTCTTCAACTTGACCAGGGATACATTTCTCCTTATATGGTGACTGACATGGAGAGAATGGAAGCAGTATTGGAAGATCCTTATATTTTAATTACCGACAAGAAGATTTCTTCCTTGCAGGAAATAGTTCCTTTATTGGAAAAAATTGTTAGAACTGGTAAAAAAGACATTTTGATTATAGCCGAGGAAATAGAGGGTGATGCTTTAGCTACTTTGGTAATTAATAAACTTCGGGGAACATTTAATCCTGTGGCTATTAAGGCCCCTGGGTTTGGAGACAGGAAAAAGGAAACGCTCCAAGATATTGCTATTATTACAGGAGGCCAGGTTGTTTCTGAAGAGCTGGGATTAAAATTAGAGAATATTGATTTAAATTCCTTAGGAAAAGCAAGAAGAATTGTTTGCACTAAAGAAAATACTACTATAGTAGAAGGGAAAGGTAAAAAATCAGAAATTGAATCAAGGATTTCCCAAATTAAGAAACAAGTCGAAATGGAAGAATCAGATTTTGATAAAGAAAAACTTCAGGAAAGACTAGCTAAGCTATCTGGAGGAGTAGCAGTAATTAAAGTGGGAGCAGCTACTGAAGTTGAACAAAAAGGAAAGCAGCACAAGACAGAAGACGCCTTGGCCGCAACTCGTGCAGCTATTGAAGAGGGAATTGTGCCCGGGGGTGGAGTAGCCTTATTGCGATGCCAGAAAGTCCTGGAAGGTTTGAAATTCAGAGGAGAAGAAAAAATAGGGTTGGCTATCTTAAAGAGATCTTTAGAAGAACCAATTAGAAAAATAGCTGAAAATGCTGGGAAAGATGGAGCGGTAATAGCAGCCGAAGTCAAGAAATTATCTCAAAACCAAGGATACAACGCAGCTACTGATACCTTTGAAGACTTAGTAAAAGCTGGTATCGTAGACCCTAGTAAAGTAGTAAGAGCTTGCCTTCAAAATGCTATTTCTGCCGCTTCAATGCTTTTGACTACCGAATGCGTAGTAGTTGAGAAGGAATCCGAAAAAGGCGTTCCAGGAGCAGGAGGAATGGGTGGAATGGGAATGCCAGGAGGATACTAATAACTAACAACTAACATTCAGGAACCCCTTTTGCTTTTTGAGGGGTTTTTGATTATAATAAATTGGTTATAATAAATGGGTCGATTAAACTTAAAAATAAAAAATAAATAAAATTACCATTATGGATATTTTAACCGTTGTTTTAATTGTTCTGGTAGTTTTGGCTTTAGGGATAATTTTTACTTACAATGGTTTGGTAAAACTCAGAAACCGAACCAAAGAAGCCTGGGCAGATATAGATGTTCAACTAAAGCGAAGATACAATCTAATTCCTAATTTAGTAGAAACAGTTAAAGGATATGCTACTCATGAAAGAGAAGTTTTTCAAAGAGTAACCGAAGCTAGAAGTAAAGCAATGGAAGCCAAAGGTTTAAAAGAAAAAGGGGAGACAGAAAATGCTTTATCTAATACTCTAAAATCTCTTTTTGCTGTTTCGGAGAATTACCCGGAATTGAAAGCATCTTCTAATTTTTTGGAACTCCAGAGAGAATTGCGAGATACCGAAGATAAAATCCAGGCAGCCAGGCGCTTTTATAATGGCAATGTGAGAGACTTGAATATCAAAATTGAGAGTTTTCCTGCAAACATCACTGCTTCGATGTTTAACTTTAAACAGATGGAATTGTTTGAGCTGGAAGAGGTTGAAGCAAGAGAAGCTCCTAAAGTTAAATTCTAATGACTCTTTACTCTCACGCTGAATCAAATACTCGAAAAACCTGGCTTTTAATTACAGGTTTTTTAGTATTAATCATTGCTCTTGGCTGGCTTTTTAGTTATTTATTAGATAATTCAATTTTTTTGTTCATAGCAATAATTTTAGCTGTTTTACAAAGTTTTTTCAGTTATTGGTATTCAGATAAGATTGTTTTGGCGCTCAGCCATGCTCATCCTATTGAAAAGAAAGATAATCCAGAGCTTTATAGAATTGTAGAAAATCTCTGCATTACTGCCGGCTTACCCATTCCCAAAATTTATATTATCCAGGAACAACAGCCAAATGCTTTTGCTACTGGTCGGGATGAAAAATACGCAGTGGTGGTAATAACCAAAGGACTTTTAGAGAAATTAGATAGAGTAGAATTAGAAGGGGTAATAGCTCATGAGCTTTCCCATATTAAAAATAAAGACATGCTTTTAGGAACAGTGGTTGTAATTTTGGTAGGAATTGTTGCCTTGCTCGCAAATTTCTTTTTAAGAATCAGTTTTCGGGGAGAGATGAGGGGAGATTCCAGGGATTCAAGTGGGTTAATTATGATGCTTTTGGGAATTTTTGCCGCAATTTTAGCTCCAATCGCTGCCGCTTTAATTCAATTGGCTATCTCCCGAAAAAGAGAATTTTTAGCCGATGCTTCGGGCGCTCTTTTAACTCGATATCCGGAGGGATTAGCTCGCGCTTTGGAAAAAATTTCTCAGGACCCTGCTCCTCTGAAAGTAGCCAACACTTCAACTTGTCATTTATATATTCAAAATCCGTTTAGAGGAAAACAAAGCAAAAGTTGGCTAACTAAATTATTTATGACTCACCCTCCAGTAGAAGAGAGAATAAGAATACTTAGAGAAATGCAGATTTAAAAAATGGATATCAGTTTATTAAAATATTCCCAAAAAAGTCATCGGAAGATTGTTAAAATTCCATCCGAATCCGTAAATTTATCAGAACTAATGGGTATTATCTTCGGTGACGGAGGAATAAATAATGATTGGCAAGTTGTTATTACGTTAAATTCCAAATCCGATTTAAAATATTCTTATTATGTTCGTAAGCTTTTAAAGAAATTATTAAATTCCGTTGCAAATATTTTCAATAAGTTTAAAATTAAGCCGCATATAACAGATAAGGGCAGAAGGATTTATTTGTATGGCGTTAAAGATATAATTGATTATTTAAGAATATTCGGATCATCCAATCCAAGGATTATTAATAAATATAAAGAATGGAGAGGTGCAAGAGCGGTTTAATTGGCGGTCCTGGAAAGACCGTGTATCGAAAGGTACCGTGGGTTCGAATCCCACCCTCTCCGCAATTAAAAAACCGGCATTGCCGGTTTTTTAATTGCGGTGCCTTTTGGTTAAAATCCGAACCTATTTTAGGGAAAATCCCGACGCTGATTTTTAGCCCGCCGCCTGCGGCGGCGGGCAGAACTAAACTTGACGGCTCGCGGGCAAAAAATTTCCTCCCCTTGAACCCCTCCATTTTTTGCCCGCTTGTTAAAATCCTGTCGCATACAGGCGTACCGGAGGAATTTGAATTATTATTAAAAATCAAGTAAAATAATAGTAGGGTAAAAACCTCTCTTATGAAAAGGCAATTTGGACAATTTTTTACTACAAATTCCGATTATATTCTGCAAGGATTTGAAGGATTTGTGAAAAATAAGGAAGTTACCGATCCTTTTGCCGGCAATCAAGATTTGATAAAGTGGGTTCGCAAAAACGGCTGCCAAAAAGCTGTCGGTTTTGATTGCGATAAAAAATATGTTGATGATAAAAATGTTCTTAATAATGACTCAATAAATTCTCCCCAAAAATATAAATTTGTTTGTACCAACCCGCCGTATTTACACAAAAACAAAGCGGATCAAAAAACTAAAGAAAGATTTTTTTTCGGGACGCATTCAAGTTTTGAAGATTTATATCAGGTTTCCATATTTTCAATTTTGAATTGTGAAGAAGGTATTTTAATTGTTCCGCTAAATTTTCTTTGCGCGGAAAACTCTCAAAAAATCAGAAATTTATTTTTTGATAAATTTGAAGTCGCAAAATTAAATATCTTCTCCGAAAGAGTTTTTGAAGACACAACTTATAATGTAATATCTTTTTATTTTATAAGAAAGAAAGAAAATTTAGAAAAAAACAGAATTCCCGCCACTATTTTTCCGGAAAAGAAAAAAATCGATTTTACGATTGAAAGAAGATATAATTGGCAATTTGGAGGAGATTTTATTAATAGAATAAAAAATACCGAAAATCATTTAGGAATTTTTCGTTTAACCGAAGATTACTTGCGGTCTGGAGAATATGAGGTTGAGTTGGCATTTCAAAATATTAAAGATAAAAAACCGCTTCGTATTAGTAAAGATATAAAAAAGCTGATAGAAAAGAATGTTTTATTTTTAAGGGCCATAGATAGTAAAAATGGAAAGAAAATTCAGCTTGAAGATATAAGAAAATATGGCGTTGTAGGTCTTGTGGGCAAAAATACTTCCCGCAATATGGCCCATTTAATATTTAAAGAAGAAATACCAATAAACGACCAGATAGAATTAATGGAACTGTTTAATGAAGAATTAAATCGTGGGAGAAGTAAATACCTCTCGTTTTTCTTAACTAATTTTAGAGATAATAACAGGAAAAGGATTTCTTTTGAATTAGCGTATAAGCTTTTAAATTATATCTATGATGAAAAAAATTCAAAACAACCTGCGTTATTTTAAAATATCCCAGCAAAATCCGGAAAAGATTTTAGATGGTTTTTATATTTTTGACGAGAAACATCCACAACTTCAGAAATATATTTCTAATACAAAGGAAATTAAAAATATCCTGATAACGATTAGGACTCTGCAAAAGAAAAACGAGGATAAGAAAGTTATAAAAAAGTATCTTTTGGAACTTTCAAAAACACTAGGGAAATTCTCTAATTGTTCGGAATTCTCTTGTTTTATAAACGCTTGCGACAGTTTTTTGGATTTAGCCAAAAGAGATGTTGTTTTACTTGAAAAAATCGCCCGGAGATATTTTGATAAAAGAATTTTAAATGAAGCCGTTCCCGAAGAATGGATACAAGCGATTTTAGATTCAAATTCAGGTCGCAAAAAAGGAAAATGTGGTGAGAAAAAACTTTTACATATTTTAGCAAAATATGGCTTTCAAGAAGTTAAAAGTTGGGAAGATTTTTTCAAGAAACAAAAATGCGTAGCTAAATTTTCAAAGATTTTTAGCGTAAAAAATGTTCGTAAAAATCTTGGCGTTAGATTAGCTACCAAAAAGCAAAATAAAAAATTAGATTTAATTATCAAAATGAATGGAAGGATATTTTTATGTGAGGCAAAACATTTAAACACTTCTGGTGGCGGACAAGATAAACAGATTGCCGAATTGATTGAAGTTATCAGCTTAAAAGAGCAGAATAAAAATATCTCTTATGTTGCGTTTTTAGATGGCAGTTATTCTAATGTTCTTTTAGGGCTTAGAGATGGAGGCGATAAATTAACAACACAAAGAAAAGAGATTAAAAAATATCTATTACACAATCCTAATAATTTTTGGGTAAATACTATTGGTTTTGAAACATTATTTAAAAACTAATTTTTTAAAAATAATTTATGAAAGGTATTCAACGCGAAAAAATAGTTAAAAAAGTTTTAGAGATTTTAGAAAAAAAACCTGATGGAATTAGATATTCCGAACTATTTAGATCGATTAGAGATAATTTGACAGAAGTAGCTGAAAATACTATTCATGGTACGATTTGGGATTTAGATAAAAGAATAAAAGACATCGCAAAGCCAGAGCGCGGAGTTTTTATTCTGACAAAGTATTTATCACAAGAAAGACAAGCTGAAATCTTGCGAAAAAAGTTATCAAGCGAAGTTGCAAAAGAAGCTGTTAAAGAAATTAAAAAATCGATTACTCCAGATGAAGAAAGCTTTTATTCGTCTTTTGCCGAATATCTTGAAAGTGATTTAGAGGAGTGTACAAAAGCTATTCCTCTGGGAGGGAATAAGTTTGGCGATAAGTGGGGTACGCCCGATGTGTTGGGTATATATAAATTTTCGGAAACCGATCCAATACGGCCACCCATTGAAATGATAAGTGCTGAAATAAAAACAGATACTAATCAGCTTATCACTGCCTTTGGTCAGGCGTGTTCATATAAACTTTTTAGTCACAAGGTTTATCTTGTAGTGCCGAAAGACGCAGAACGAGACATAGGACGATTAGAGTCGCTTTGTTCAAGATTTGGCATAGGGCTAATTCTTTTTGATAGAAGTAATTCTAAAAGCCCGGATTTTGAAATAAGAACAAGAGCGATTAAAAGTGAGCCAGATTATTTTTATGTAAATGACTATTTAAGGAAATTAGGGGAAGAATCCAAAAAATTATTCTAAAATTTTTTCCGGTACGCCTGTATGCGACAGGATTTTGACAAGCGGGCAAAAAATGGAGGGGTTTAAGGGGAGGAAATTTTTTGCCCGCGAGCCGTCAAGTTTAGTTCTGCCCGCCGCCGCAGGCGGCGGGCTAAAAATCAGCGTCGGGATTTTCCCTAAAATAGGTTCGGATTTTAACCAAAAGGCACCGCCAGTTGGAAAAAGAAGCGTTTGGCTCGCCCTCTGCGAGAGCTCGCCAGCCGATTTTAAGGTTAAAGTTGCAAAAGCATTAGATATTTCGGTTGAGAATAAATTATCATTAACTTTATAAAAATTTATGAAAAACACAAAAAAATTTACGCTTTCTATTTTGCCCGAAAGATTGGGCATCTGTCATTTAGACAAAAATACTCTTATCCCTTCTTGGGCGCAGAATAGCGATTTTTCTTTCATAGCAAAAACAAGGGATGAACTTTCTATAATTTCGCCGGAAGATAAAATCCCCGGCGGCATATTGGTGGAAAGAGGTTGGCGGGCTTTCGAAGTTGATGGTCCTTTGGGTTTTGTTACAACCGGAATAGTTTCTTCTTTATCAAAACCCTTAGCCGACGCCGAAATTAGCATATTGTACATATCAACATACGAGACAGATTATGTTTTAGTTGAAGAAAAAAATCTTGAAAAAGCAATAAAAATTTTAGGTAAATTCTGTAATATTAAAAAATAGAAATCCGGAATAATTGAAAATAATAAAAACTAAAACTATGGACCAATTTTTAATAGAACAATATCTAATGGAAAATCAATGGATTATCTGGCTCACTCTTTTGTGGGTTCTGCCTTTCAAGGGAGTAGCTTTATGGAAAGCAGCTAAAAATTGCCATAAATGGTGGTTTATACCCTTATTGGTTCTTAACACTATGGCTGTCTTAGAGATTATTTACATTTTCTTTTTCAGCAAGAAAACAAAAGAAATTCACTCTAAAAATTTAACTAAAAATAAAAAAGAATCTTAGAAAATTAGAACAAAAAGAAAGCTATGAATTCTAAAAATGGAGAAACCATTTGGATTTCTCATTCAGCTATTTCAGATTTTGAAAGTTGCCCTCGACTTTATTATCTTAGAAATCTATACAGGAATCCTGAGACAGGCCACAAAATTCAAGTAGTCAATCCCTATTTAACTTTGGGTACAATTATCCACAGAACCATTGAAGAAATTAATATTCTACCCCCGAAGAAAAGATTAGATGTTCCTTTAACAGAGAGATTGGAAAGAAATTGGCAGCCCTATGCCGGGAAGGAAGGAGGATTTAGCTGCCAAAATGAGGAAGAGAATTTTAAAAAAAGGGCTCTGGTAATGCTAAAAAGAGTGGAAAGTTCAAAGGTAATTAGAAATAAAAGTTATAAAATGGAAGATAAGCTGCCCAAAGTGAGGTTATTCAAAGAACAAAATTTAATTTTAGTTGGGAGCTTGGATTGGATTGAAATATTACATAGCGGCGGATTTCATATTATAGATTTTAAAACTGGCAGGTATCAAGAGAATGGAAATTCGTTGCAGCTGCCGATATATTTAATTTTAGCCTCTTATAATTTTAAAAAACCCATCCAAAAACTTAGTTATTGGTATCTTGATAGAGACAGAGAGCCAGTATCTTTTAAATTAAAACCTCTTGAATCCTATCTTCCCATTATTCAAGAGAAAGCCTTGAGAATAAAAAAGACAATAGATGATAATAGATTAATTTGTAAAATATTTGGCGGGTGTTTCCACTGCAGTAAATATGAAAAAGTTCTTCAAGGCAGGGCAAAGTGTGTTGGTTATGATAGCCAAATGAACAGAGATTTATATTTTCTTGATAACAATGCTTAAAAAAGAAGGAACGATTATAACATAGACAATTTAGATAAATTTGCTATAATAACAAATATGCTTTGGCAAGAAGAAATAAATATAGCTCAATGGGGAGCTCCTTTTTTAAAAATTTTAGTAATTTTAGTTGCTGCTTTAGTAATTGCCAAGATAGGAAAAGGCTTTATTACTAAAATTGTTAAAACTTTTATCCAAAAAGGGATAAAAAAAGAAACCAAGATTTCAAAAGAGAGAATGGCAACTTTGACCGGGGTATTTAACTCCTTTTTTAATTGGATAGTCTGGATTATAGCTATATTAACTATTCTGCCAGAACTAGGAATAAATATTGCTCCGCTGCTGGCTAGCATAGGGGTAGCTGGTTTAGCTTTGAGCATAGGGGCAAGAAGTTTAATTCAGGATTATCTTTCTGGAATTTGTATTCTTCTGGAGGATCAATATCGGATAGGAGAAAAAATAGAAATAGAAGGAAAAATAGGAGAAGTTAAAGATTTAAATTTAAGAAGAACTCTACTTCTAGACCCAAAAGAGAAGAAACTTTATTTTATTCCTAATGGCATAATTAAAACAGTCGCTAATTTCTCTCGATTATCAGAAAAATTATAAATAAATTTGTTAAATTATGCCTATTCTTGCCAATAAAATAATTTTTTTCAAGAAAAAAACTCCTTTAAAAGTTCTTTTTGTGGCTACTGAATCCTCTCCTTATATTTCAGTAGGGGGATTGGGGCAGGTAATGTTTTCTTTGCCCAGGGCTCTTAAAAAGATAGGAGTAGACGTGAGAATTTTTATTCCCAAATACGGCTCCTTAGATGAAGGACAGTATCCTTTGGAAACAGTGGAAAAGAAGATTAAAGTTCCCACCGATACTGAAATTCCAGAACAACCCCAGTTTTTAATCTGTAAGGTTAAAAAATATACTCCTCCTGCGGGAGCTTTATCCAATGTCCCTGTTTATTTCCTAGAGAATAAAGAATATTACGAGAAAAGGGCTAATGTTTATGGTTATGCTGATGATCCTTTGAGGTTTATTCTTTTATCTCGGGGAATATTAGAATTTTTAAAGCAGTCTAATTGGACGCCGGATATTATCAACTGTAATGACTGGCATACCGGAGCCTTGCCAAATTACTTAAAAACTGTTTATAAAGACGACCCAAAGCTTTCTAAAATTGCTACTGTTTTTTCTATCCATAATCTTTATCATCAAGGAATTTTCGATCATCGGTTTGTTTCAGAATTAGATTTTGACGATGGTAAATCTCCAGTGGCTAGCTTTTTTTCAGAGAGATTAACTAAACAGAATTTTATGAAAAGAGGCATCATTTATGCCGATGCTATTAATACTGTTTCTGAAACCTATGCTCAAGAAATTTTAACTAAAGATTACGGTGAAAGACTAGATGATCTTTTAAGAGAAGAGAGAACAAGATTATTTGGCATTCTAAACGGCTTAGATTATGAAGAATTGAATCCTCAGACTGATAAACATATAGAGGTAAATTTTGATATCTCCTCGCTTGGCAAAAGAAAAGCTAATAAAATTCATCTTCAAAAAGAATTTAATTTAGATGTTTCAGAAAAAATTCCCGTTCTGGGGATGGTTACTCGACTTGATGAACAAAAGGGCATAGACCTTTTATTCCCAATTTTAGAAATTTTAGTTTCAGAATTTGGGATAGAATTTACTATTGTAGGCGGAGGAGAACCAAAATATCGCACTTTTCTTGAAGAAATGAGCAAAAAATTTCCTAAAAAGATAGGGACTCACTTGATGTCAGATTCTATTTTACCCCGGCATATTTTTGCCGGAACCGACCTCCTTTTGGTTCCCTCTAAATTTGAACCTTGCGGCATAACCCAGATGGAGGGGATGAGATATGGAGCCGTACCCGTAGTTAGAAAAACTGGCGGACTGGCCGATACGGTAAAAGATTTTAAACCTGAGAATAATCAGGGAACTGGTTTTGTTTTTGAAAAATTTTCCTCTTATTCCTTGTTTGGAGCTTTAATTAGGGCTTTAGAAAATTATAAGTATAAAAAAACCTGGAACGATTTAATTAAAAGAGCGATGAAGGCTGACTTCTCTTGGGAGTCATCAGCTCAAAAATACCTAAGCTTATACCAAAAACTTTTACAAAAATAACAAATAAAATTAAAAGTTGTCAGTCGTAAATTGTAAGTTAAACTTTTATGTTTTGGGCAAATTTTTTGCATATCTATCAACCAGCCAACCAAACCAAAGAAATACTTTCCAAAGTTGTAAAAGAAAGTTATCAAAAACTAATTCAGGGTTTAAAAGAAAACCCTAATGCTAAATTAACTTTAAATATTAATGCCTGCTTAACCGAGCTATTAGTAGAGAACGGATTTCAGGCTCTTATTTCAGACATTAAAGACTCAGCCCAAAAAGGCCAGATTGAATTTACTGGTTCAGCAAAATACCATGCTTTTTTGCCTCTTTTGCCAGAGAATGAAATAAAAAGGCAGATTGAATTAAATCAGACTACTAATCAAAAATATTTTGGTAGGGTTTATAACCCAAAAGGATTTTTTTCTCCAGAAATGGCTTATTCAGAAAAAGTAGCAAAAATTGTTAAAAATTTGGGGTATAAATGGATTTTAGCCGATGAGGCATCTTTAGTCGGAGAGCCTGACTATTCAAAAATTTATAAAATAAAAGGAATGGATGATTTTAACATTTTCTTTCGAGAGAGAGAAACTTCTTTTAAAATTCTCTCAGCTCAACTTGCCTCGGGCCCAATGTTGATTGCTAACTTATCTTCTCGTCTTCAAAAACATGAGTATCTTTTAACAGCAATGGATGGAGAAACTTTTGGTCATCATAGGCCAGGACTGGAGAAACTACTTTTTGATATCTATAAATTAAAAGAATTACCTACGGTTACTATTTCTGAACTCAAGAATTATTTTAAAGACGAAATAGAATGTCAACCAGTAGCCGCTAGCTGGACTTTAATGCATAAAGATTTAGCTAGGAGTGTTCCTTTTTCTCGCTGGGCAGACCCCAAAAATAAAATTCATCAACTACAATGGAAATTAACTAATTTAGCTATAAAAACCGTGAATTCCTGTTCTCCTAAAGATAAAGGTTTTAAAAAAGCAAGAGAAACATTAGATAGGGCTTTACACTCTGACCAGTATTGGTGGGCTTCAGCAAAACCATGGTGGAGTTTAGAAATTTTAGAAAAAGGAGCCAAAGAATTAAAAGATACAATTTTCGCTACTCCTGGAGTTTCTTCCCAGATTAAAAAACAAGCCCAGAAACTTTATCAAGATATTGTGTTTTTAGCCCTGGATTGGCAAAGAGAAGGAATAGTAGCGGATTTAGTTAAAGAACATTATGATGAAGAAGTGGCAATGAGATTAGATACTTCAGCCCCTTATATTCCTCCTGAGGAGTTCGATAAAATAATTGAACATTTAAAACAACAAATGCTTGAATGCGCTAAAATGGAAGAGTTTGAAAGAGCGGCTCAATTTAGAAATAGAATTAATGAACTTAAAGAAAAAAGGGAGGAGGTAACCAAAAAAGTTTAATTTAAATGTTAACCCAAAAAGAGCTTTTAAAAATTTGTCAAAAAGAGAAAATAAGTTTTGAAAAAATTATAAGAAAAAGTAACAGATTTATCTTAGCCAAAGGGAGGAAGGGGAAAGATAATGTTGTCTTAAAAATTTTGGTTAACCCTCAAAGAAAACATGCTAAAAAAGCTCTAATCAAAGAAGCAAAAATTTTAGAGCTACTAAATAATTTAAAAGAAGTAAAAATTAGAGTGCCAGAATTTTTTGGCAAAAACCTGAAAGGGAAATACCCTTACTTTAAAGAGGAGTTTATTTCGGGCAAAATCCTGGAGAGAAAATCAGGATTTTTTTTCAAGAAACTGAAGCGAGAATTAATTATTGAAATTGCAAGAAATTTAAATAATTTAATAAAAACTCCCCGTTTCTGCTTTAGAGAAATAAAAAATCTTTCTAATTTTTCCTCTTTTTATTTTAAAGAAGGCTTAAGGCTTCACAAAAAGATAATTGACAAAACTTTGACCCCAGTTCAAAAAAATAAATTAAAGAAATTAATAAAAAATCAACCAAAGATATTAGTGCCAGTTCATGGCGAGGTTTATCCCAATAATCTTATAGAAGACAGGCAAGGGAAGATTTATCTCTTGGATTGGGAAAATTTTGGTTTTGGTAATTTAGCCCATGATAGCGCTTCGGTTTATTTAAGATTAAAAGACAAAGTTTCAAAAGAATTTTTTCTAAAGCAAATTGATTTTAAAAATAAAAGAGATTTTAATAATTTTTTTAGAATTGAAATAGTTCTACAGTCAATTGGCTCGCTTCAATATCTAAAAAGCCAAAAAGCCTATTTCCGAGCGAAGCGAGGAAACAAGGTTCTCGCAAAGCGAGGTTCTTATTTCCGAGCGAAGCGAGGTTCTTATTTCTTAGAACAAATTGCCAAGGGTTTATGATAAAAAAAGCGGTTTTGCCCAAAAACTACCTTTTTTTAAAAAATAGAAATTTTTTAGAAAAATTTTTCTCAAATTTTTATTCAAAGCCAGAGGTTTTGAAAATAAAGATTTCCTCAATTAAAATGTCAGGAAATCTTAAAATATTCGGGGAGTATAAAATAAAAGAGAGAAATAAGATTAAAAAAGTTTTTGCAATTCACCGCTTTTTAGGGACCAAAATTGAGGAATTCGAAATTTTAAAATATTTATTTAATTTTAAATTTAGAGAACCAAAATTTTTGATTCCAAGGTCTCTTTTTTATTTTAAAAAAGAAAAAATAATTTTTTATGAAGCGTTAGAGGGAGCTCCTTTATCAGAAATTAAAGGGGAGCTGCTTTTAAAAATTTTAAAATCTAAAACTAAAGCTCTTTCGCTTGCTCTAACTCAACTTCAAAAAACAAAGCCTAAAGCCAAAATTTATGATTTAGAAGATGATTTAAGAAAGTTTAAAGTTTTTGAGAATGTTTTAAAGAAATATTTTAAAAAGAAAGTTGAAAGAGATTTAATTGAAGAATTATTTTCTAAACTGATAACAAAAAGAAGATGTTATTTTGAAAATTTAAAAAATTTTTCTTTCTGCCATAACGACCTTACCTTCGGCAACCTAATTTATCAAAAAGGAAAAATTGGTTTAATTGATTTTTCAGAATCCTGCTTTTCTGACCCCCTAACCGATGTGGGAACATTTTTAGCCCAGCTTGATTATCTCTTATATTTATTTCCAAATAAAATAAAAGAAATTCGGAAGCTCCGAAAAGAGTTTAAGGATTCTTATTTAAAATTAGCAAGAAAGGAATTAAAAAAAGAAGCTGGAGAAAGAATAGCCGTCTATCGCAGCTGGGCAAACTTAAAAAATGCCATTTTTGTTTTAGGAGCAGAGGAAAGGTTTCAGAATAGGGAAGCTTGTCTTTGGTTTTTAAAACTTAGTCAAAAAATTCTGCAGGAAGCCCCTCTCTCCGTATTTTGCTAAATCTATAAATGAGGTATGAAAAAATCATCTATTAAAATTTTGTTTACAGCAAGTGAATGCGCGCCATTTGCTAAAGTTGGTGGATTAGCTGATGTTGTTTCTTCTTTGCCAAAAGCCTTAAAAGAATTAGGGTTGGAAATTAAGATTGTTATTCCAGGATATGAAATAATTGATTTTAAAAAATATAGATTTAAACTTGTTTCTATCTTCAAATTCAAGAACGAAAAGGTAAAAATTTATAAAGGCAATTTAAACAAAACCAATATTTCTGTTTATTTATTGGAAAATGATAAGTATCTAAGCAAAGGAGAGATTTATCCGGGCAACGGCGCTCATTATAATCTATTTTTAATCAAACGTTTTCTCTTTTTCTCCCAACTAATTTTAGAATTTCTTTCTAAAATTAAATTTAAGCCTCAGATTATTCATTGCCATGATTGGCAAACAGCAATTCTACCAGTTCTAACAAAATTAGCGGCCAAGGATGAAAGGAAAAAAATTAAAACCTTGTTAACAATTCATAACCTTCCTTATCAAGGGGAGTGGAGTCCTGGACCTATTTTTAAGTTCTTAGGCTTGAAAGGAGACGAACTTAAAACTTTAAAGATAAGAGACGAAAGTAGTGATTTTAATATTTTAGAACAAGGAGTATTAAATGCTGATATTGTTACCACTGTCAGCCCAACTTATACTAAAGAGATTTTAACCAAAATTTATGGGGAGGAATTATACAAAGATTTAAAAAAAAGAAAAAAAGATTTATACGGAATTTTAAATGGAATTGATACTGAGTTGTTTAATCCAGAAACTGACCAAAATCTAAAGGCAAACTATTTGGTCAATGATTTTCAGAAAAAGGTTATTAATAAAATTGACCTTCAAAAAACTTTAAAATTACCTCAGGATTCAAAAATTCCTTTATTCAGCTTTATTTCGCGGATAGTAGAACAGAAAGGAATAGACTTAATTACCGAGTCCATACCTGATTTAGTTAAACTTAATTGCCAGATAGTTATTTTAGGTCAAGGTGAAAAAAAATATGAAAATATGTTAATTAGAATTTCTAAGAAATTCCCAAAAAATATTTCAGTAAACATTAGATTCGATTCGGTTTTAGCTCGAAAAATTTATGCTGGAGCTGATTTTATTTTAATTCCCTCCCGTTTTGAGCCATGCGGCTTAATCCAGATGATTGCCCAGAGATATGGGACTATCCCTATTGCCAGAGCAACTGGTGGAATTATTGATAGCGTTGATAATAAAGTCAGCGGTTTTTTGTTTCAGGAATTTAAAAAAGAGGTATTTCTAAAAAAAATAAAAGAAGCATTAAATTTTTATTTTAAAAAAACAAGATGGGGGAAAATGATTAAGAATGCAATGGAAAAAGACTTCTCCTGGCAAAAATCTTCAAGAGAGTATCTAAAGCTTTATCAAAAACTTTTAAATGAATAAATATCAATTCTTACTTTCAACTCCGGCAAAATCACGCTGGCAGAGAATTAGTTTAAGGAAGAGAGCGGGGATAATTGTTCCTCTTTTTTCAGTTTATTCCAAGAAAAGTTTTGGAATAGGCGATATTTTAGATTTAAAGAAAGTAATTGATTGGTGCAATCTCTGTGGTTTTTCAATTTTACAACTTCTGCCCCTAAACGATACCGGTTTCAATTTCTTTCCATTTTCGCCTCAGAGTTCTTTTGCTTTAGACCCGATTTATTTATCTTTAAGAAAGTTTAAGGTTAAAGCAAAGGGTGTTTCTAAAAATAATTTATACGTTGATTACAAAATTAAATGGGAGAAACTAAAAATTCTCCGGGAGATTTTTTTGAAAGAAAAATGGACAAACCCAAAATTTAAAAATTTTCAAAAAGAAAATTCATATTGGCTCAAAGATTATTGCCTTTATCGAGTTCTAAAACAAAAATTTCAAGAGAAAAGTTGGGAGAATTGGCCACAAAGTTTTCAAAAAAACAATCAATTAAAAATTGAATTTCAAGCCTGGCTTCAATGGCAAATTTTTGAGCAAGTAAAAGAAGTTAAAAATTACGCCCAAAAGCACAAAATCCTTTTAGTCGGCGATTTACCCTGGCTCCTTTCCTTTGATAGTGCCGATGTTTGGAGCCATAAAGAATTTTTTGATTTAGAACACTCAGCCGGCGCTCCAGCCGATGCATTCTCAAAAAAAGGCCAGAAATGGGGAGCTGCTCCAATAAATTGGCAAAAAATTTTTGATGACGATTTTTTGTATTTTAAAGAAAAATTAAGATATGCCGAGAATTTTTATGATTTGTTTAGAATAGACCATGTTTTGGGAACTTTTAGAATTTGGAAGGTAAGGAGAAAAGAGCCAGAGGAAAATAAAGGGTTAAATGGTTTTTTTGAGCCGCTCGATGAAAATTTATGGGAAGAGCAGGGAAGAAAGACTTTAAAAGCATTTATTAAAAATACTAAAATGTTTCCTTTGGTCGAGGATTTGGGGACTGTTCCAGATTGTTGTCCAAAAGTTTTAAAAGAACTCGGACTTTTAGGAATGAAAATCCAAAGATGGGCAAGGCAATACCCTTTAAATTCGGTTGCTACCCTATCTACTCATGACACTTCTAACTGGCCGGTTTATTTCAAAAAGGAATTTAACCGTTATCCCACAAAAGTTGAGATTGAAAAAAAATTAAAAGAAATGAATAAAGCAGATTCAATTTTCTCAATTAATTTGATTTTTGAGTGGTTATTTTTAGATGAGAAGATTAAAAATTATGAAATTTACAGAATCAATACTCCTGGTACTGTTTCAGAAAAGAACTGGAGGATTCGCTTACCATTTTCTTTAGAGCATTTGATGAACTGGCATAAAAATAAGGAAATTAAAAAGATAATTAAAAGAGCAAACCGTTAATTGAAATTTTAGATAAAAATTGATAATGTATAAATTAATTTATGACCTCTCCGATTGAAGAAATCAAAAATCGGCTTGATATTGTTGAAGTGATTGGAAGTTATATCAAACTTCAAAAAGCCGGGGCAAATTATAGAGCCCTTTGTCCCTTTCATACCGAGAAAACTCCCTCTTTTTTTGTTTCGCCCAGTCGTCAAATTTGGCATTGTTTCGGCTGCTCTGCCGGAGGTGATATTTTTAAATTTGTAATGCAAGTTGAGGGCGTTGAATTTGGTGATGCCCTGCGAATTTTAGCCCAGAAGGCAGGAGTAGAGCTAAAGCCCAAATCTTCAGCTTGGCAAAAACTAAAAACAGAAAGGCAAAAATTATATGATATTTCTGAGTTAGCGTCTTCATTTTTCCAAACTCAGCTTGAAAAAAGCAAAAAAGGTCAAGAGGTAAAGAAATATCTTCAAAAAAGAGGATTAAGCCAGGAATCTATTTTAAAATGGAGAATAGGTTATGCTCCGGACATTTGGCAGGGAGTTTCGGACTTTTTGGTTGGCAGGGGATATCAAAGAGAAGAAGTAGTCAAAGCCGGTTTAGCCATAAAAAAAGAAGAAAATTCTAAATTCCAGATTCCAGATTCTAGATTCCAATTTTATGATAGGTTTCGGGGTCGGATTATCTTCCCAATTTTTGATTTAAATTCTCAGGTGATTGGTTTTGGCGGTAGGATATTCAGCGTAAATCAGCGTACTAATCAGCGTGAATCAGCTTCTACCGAAGCTAAATATATCAATACCCCCAATACTCTTTTATACGATAAAAGTAAAATTTTATATGGATTAGATAAAGCAAAACTGGAAATTAGAAAAAAAGATGCCTGTATCTTAGTAGAGGGATATATGGATTGTATTATGAGCCATCAAGCAGAAGTTGAGAATGTAGTTGCTGTCTCTGGCACCGCTCTAACTTTTTGGCAGCTTAATTTACTTAAGAGATACTCTCAAAATTTAATTTTATCCTTTGATATGGATGTGGCTGGGAGTGAGGCTACCAAAAGAGGAATAGGGCTGGCTCAAAAAGAAGGTTTTAATATAAAAGTAGTGAAAATGCCCAAAGATGATGATCCAGCTGATATTATTTTAAAAGGCAAAGAAGAAGAATGGCAAAAAATTGTCGACCGAGCTAAACCAATTCTTGAATTTTATTTTAATTTAGCTTTTTTAGAAAAAGACCCCAAGAATATTTCGGACAAAAAAGAAATTGCTAATACTTTACTCCCGGTTATCAAAAGGATTCCCAATAAAATTGAGCAGGCCTATTGGCTGGGGGAGCTTTCTCAGAAATTAAAAGTTAAAGAAGAAGACCTAGAGACAGAATTAAAAAAAGTAAAAGAGGAAGGAGAATTTTTAAATGCTCCTTCGCCTCCAAAAGAATCTCCTGTTTTAGCTAAAAAAACCAGAAAAGAGCTTTTAGCAGAGAAGATTTTAATTTTTGTTTTAATTGATTCCAAAAAAATTGATTTGCTGAATAAAAAAGTGATTGAGAATTTTTCCTCTCCAGTTAAAGAGGTTTTATTGAAGATAAAGGATAACCCTAAAATTTCTCAACAGGCACTCCAGAAAGAACTTAGAGACTCTCCCAAAGTTCCTGATTTTTTAAACTATATTTTTTTAAAGTCAGATTTAGAAAAAGAAGAAGAAAAAGAAGAAGATATTGCCATAGAGTTTGAAGTTTGCCTTGACCAAACAGAAAAAATTCAGCTAAAAGAAAGTTTAAATAAATTATCTTCTCAAATTAAAGAATTTGAAAATAAAGGAGACTCTGGCAAGGTTAAAAAACTTATCCAAGAATTCAATAATTTATCTAAAAAATTATCTTAAATATGAAAAGAAAGAAGAAAAAACATATTGCCAAGAAAAGGCCCCTTAAGAAAAAAAGGGCTAAGAAAATGTCTATAAGAAGAAAGAAAGAGAGCAAAAAACGGAAAAGAATCTCCAGAAAGAACAAAGTTGTTATTACTCCTGAAAAGCTGGAGGAATTAATCAAAAAAGGAAAAAGCCGGAGATTTGTTACTTTTGCTGAAATTCTGTATTTCTTCCCTGATATTGAGCGGAACGTAAAGGAGTTAGACGAGCTTTATCAGAGGTTAGAGAAAGTTGGAATTGAAATAAAAGAGTCTAGGGAGTATTTAGAAATTGAAGAAAAAAAAGAGGTTAAAAAATCCCAAAAATTTTTACCTCGAAAAATTGATTCTGTCCAGACTTATTTAAAAGAAATCGGAAGAGTTTCACCTGTCACCGCTAAAGAAGAAAAAGAACTAGCTAAGAGAATTGAAAAGGGGGATCAAGAAGCTAAAAGAAAATTAATTGAAGCAAATTTAAGGTTGGTGGTCTCAATTGCTAAAAGATACATAGGTCGCTCTCTTAATTTAACTTTACTTGACTTAATTCAGGAAGGAAATCTGGGATTGTTTCGAGCGGTAGAGAAATTTGATTGGAGAAAAGGGTATAAACTTTCTACTTATGCTACTTGGTGGATTCGTCAGACCATTACTCGGGCTTTAGCTGACCAGGCAAGTACAATTAGAATTCCTGTCCATATGATAGAAACACTCAGTAAGTACAGTCAAACCAAAAGACGACTTCTGCAGAGTATAGGCAGAGAACCGTTAGCTGAAGAAATTGCGTCCGAAATGGGGTTAGAAGTGGAAAAAGTCAGACACCTGGAGAAAATTTCCCAAAAAACGGTATCTTTAGAAACGCCAATAGGGGAAGATAAAAAAGATAGCACTTTAGAAGAATTCATTAAAGATGAAAAAATAGAGTTACCATCAGTTTCGGCTGGTAGAACAATTTTACGGGAAAGACTAAAAGAAATTTTGAAAGACCTTACCCCCAGAGAGCAAAAAATACTATCAATGAGGTTTGGATTAGATGATGGAATAGCTCATACTCTTGAGGAGGTAGGTCGGGAGTTTGGCGTAACCCGAGAGAGAATTCGTCAAATTGAAGCCAAGTCCCTGGAAAAAATCCGCCAGCATAAAGGTTTAAAGAAGTTGGAAGGATACTAAAAATAAGGTATAATTAAATTCTTCCGCGGTGGCGCAATGGTAGCGCGACGCCCTGTTAAGGCGTTTGTTGTAGGTTCGAATCCTACCCGCGGAGCAATTCAGGACAAACGGACGCAAAATCGTCCGTTTTGTTCTTATTTTGCCCTATTTTGGGCTGTTCGAAAGTATTATTCACTATAGGCATCCATTCCAATAGAAATTCGAACGCCAAAGTGTAATTTGGCTTTATATTGCCCTCATTTAGGCTTAAATTCGAAAATACACGGCTCAAAAGCAGTCTTTTGTCTTCTGGATTGGCTTTTACGCTCTGATATATCTCTTTTGCGTGTAGGGCGAGATCGTGGATGGCGTATCCGGCTTCGTAATACTTTATTCTGGTTTCGCCTAATTTACTTAGAGAATCTAAGGCGTCTTTTTTCTCCTTGTCAGAATCAGCTATTATTTTTTCGCAAAGAGGAGCAGGAGCTTTGCCATCCAATTTATCTCGGTAGGCCTTTTCCATTCTTTCGTCAGCCAATTTTATTATCCTATTAAGCTCTTCTCTCTGTTGGGTATTGTAATCAATCTCGCCAGCATGACTTTCCTTCAACGCTTTTTCTAGCCATTTTATAATTCTCTCGTTTTTGGGAGCTACTTTATCAAA
>Ga0210044_10002719_pt1 | contig 25966 bp, 26 predicted proteins | sample CryGey13umfilter_2_FD_183959 | JGI IMG/M metagenome (GOLD analysis project Ga0210044, IMG submission 183959) | Groundwater microbial communities from aquifer in Utah, USA - Crystal Geyser 4/9/14 3 um filter (SPAdes) (version 2) | ecosystem: Environmental > Aquatic > Deep subsurface >... | reverse complement strand
AAAGGCTTGGTTTTGAAACCAAGTCTTTTTTTTTATTAAAACATATCGCGTAACCCTAAAAAGTGACCTTTTAAAAGAAAAATTGAAAATTATTTGCGTAATCAATTGCTTTTCAATAAATTCGATTTTTATATCATCAATTAAAATTATCAATTATGAAGAATCTACCTCCTTTTCTAATGTTAATTTTCGTTATTGGGATACTAACCCAAAGTTCTGCTCAAGTAAATATAATTCCTGATTCTGCTACAATATGTATTGGAAACACGGTTCAATTAAATGTCGCTGTTGCTTCTGAACTTTTTTCTTGTGGAGTAAGTACTGATATTTGTGTTGGAAATTCCACACAGAATACCATTGGCGTACCAACAGGTGCAAATACTATGTCCTCATGGCCAGCTCCTTATGGAAATTGGTACTCCAACGCAAAACATCAGTTTTACTATACGGCAAACGAGTTAAATACTCAGGGAATATTTGGTGGTAATATTTCAGAAATTGCATGGGAGGTTACACAACTTCAACAAACAGCAATAGGAAATCATGGATTGTATAATAATTATACCATTAGCATAGGATGTACTACTTCGGCATCAAGTACTTCAACAACATTTCAAACAGGATTAACCACTGTTTACGGTCCTGTTGATTATCCCATTGTTTTGGGATGGAATATTCACAATTTTAATAACGATTTCAGTTGGGATGGAACGTTAGACTTGATTGTACAGGTTTGTTATGACTGGGTGGCTGCCAATAATTATTCTGAAAACTGTTTAACTCCATGGACAACAACTACCTTTAATTCAAGCCTTTATTATTATAGCGATAATACTGTTGCTTGTTCTAGTACATCTGGAAGTTTGTCAACAAAAAGACCAATAACAAGATTTAATTATTGCCCATCAAATCCAAATAATTTCTCTTACTCCTGGACACCTTCTCAAGGATTGTCAGGCACTACAATACAAAACCCAATTGCGTTTCCTTCTACAACTACTATGTATTATGTTACTGTAACCGACAGTTTAGGGAATATTGGAATGGATTCAATATTAGTAACAGTTGAATTATGTACTAATATCAATAAATATGATGAATTCTCTGACTTTAACATTTTCCCTAACCCAAGTTCTGGTATTTTTACCATTACAAAATCTAACAACTTGAATCAACCAATAGAAATAAAATTAGTAAACACGTTAGGAGAACTGATCTTTAAGCAAGCTATTTCTAAAAATCAAAATTCAATTGATGTAGATATTTCTTCTTATAACAAAGGAATTTATTTCCTATATCTTTCAATTGATAATGAACAGGTTGTAAAGAAAATTATCAAGTATTAATCCTTTTATGAAATAAGTGCTTTACGGTCTATTATTTTTCAATAATTTTAAAAACGATATTCAAACACATTATTTCATACTATGAAAAAATTATTATTTGCAATTGTATTATTATCATCACAAGGATTTGCACAAATTAATCATGGTGGAAGCCCATTAAGTTTGACCAACAACTTCAATTCGACAGTTCCTGTTTATGAAACTCCAATCCTTAATTTACAGCCCTTTCTTGAAGAAGATGTGATTACCGACCAACACAAAGACATTGCTTGGCGATTTGGAATTGAACAATCGGTCAACCTCAACCTTAACAATTCAGGTTTATGGGAAACATTACCTAATGGCGATAGAATTTGGCGGTTGGATATTAAATCGCCCAACTCAAAAACGATTAACTTAAATTATAGTTCCTTTTATTTACCAATTGGAGCTACTTTTTTTGTGTACAATAAAAATCAAATTTTGGGTTCTTTTACCAATCAAAATAATAGTACAACAGGGGAGTTTTCTACCTCCTTATTAAAAGGTGATAACGTTATTTTAGAGTATTTTGAGCCATTAGCTGTACAAGGACAAGGAACAATAGAAGTTTCGTCTGTGGTACATGGTTACCGGGATTTATTTAACCAACTGAAAGCTTTTGGAAGTTCTGGAGGTTGTAATGTGAATGCTATTTGTGACACTACTTTTTGGGGCAACGAAATTCGTTCGGCAGTTATCCTATTAACTTCAGGAAATTCTCGATTTTGCTCAGGTGCTTTGGTAAATAATACGTTACAAGATGGAACACCCTATATACTTACTGCCAACCATTGCACTCCTGCTACCAATAATATTTTTATGTTCAATTACCAATCTCCTAGTTGTTCCACTAATATTGATGGTCCAACAACGCAAACCATTAGTGGCTGTATTTTAAGGGCGACTGATACGCCTTCCGATTTTTATCTAGTTGAACTTTCCAGTATCCCACCTTCCAATTATAATGTATTTTATGCAGGGTGGTCGAGCGATACTATTGCTCCAACAAAAGGTACTGGAATTCATTTTCCAGCAGGTGATGTAAAAAAAATATCGCACGATATCGACCCATTGGTTGAATCCACTTATTATACTTCACCAGGTTTAAATCATTGGAGGGTGAATGATTGGAACTCTGGAACAACCGAAGGAGGTTCGTCAGGCTCTCCATTGTTCGACCAAAACCATCGGATTGTAGGTCAGTTACATGGTGGTGATGCGGCTTGCGGTAATGATGCTTTTGATTTGTATGGAAAATTTGCTTATTCGTGGCAAACAGACAATACCCCATCCAAACAATTAAAATTTTGGTTAGACCCAACTAATTCTGGAGTATCAACTATGAATGGTTACGACCCAAATGGTTCTAACTATGCTACCGATGCTGTATTATTGGATGTTTCAGGAATAGAAACTTTTGTTTGTGGTGATTCTATTGCACCAAAAATTTCGATAAGAAACCATGGAACTGCTAACTTAATTTCATTGAATATATTTTATGAATTAGACGGCACAGGTTTTACACAGCTAAACTGGGCTGGAAACCTTTCTACTTATGCAATTGATGCGTTAACATTACCTCCACTTTATGCAACAAGTGGAGCTCACACTTTTAAGGTTTATTGTACTAATCCAAATGGCACTACCGACAATAATTTACTAAACGATAGTTCTACCGTTAATTTTAATTCTAATGCACAACCCATTTTTGCTACTTTAAATCTCATCACCGACGATTACGGTGCTGAAACATCATGGTTGGTTCGGGATTTTTATGGAAACATTGTTTTACAAAGTGAAGGATATTCTAGTATTAATGGAGGAGAAACTATTTCTGAAAACTTATGTTTGTATGATAGCTGTTTCACTTTTGTACTCAAAGATGCTTATGGAGATGGGTTTTGTTGTGGTTTCGGAAGTGGAGAATTTCAATTGCTCAACAATTGGGGCGACACCATAGCCCAAAATTATACGTTTAATGGCGATAGTTTAACTTTCCCTTTCTGTTTAGGGACTTCTACCAACATTTCCAAAATCAATGATAATAGTAGTTTCAACATCTATCCTAATCCAAACACAGGGAAATTTAATATCGATTTTACTGATTTTAGCATATTAAAAACAATTCATATTTACGATGGAATTGGGAAACTCATCTACCATAGAACTAATATCTCTGGAAAAAATATGCAGATTGATTTAGGGAATAATAGTAAAGGGATTTACCTCATTTCCATTACATCTGACAAAGAAAGTAGTGTGAAAAAGATATTGGTAAAATAGTTTATTTATACCGATTCATCGTGCCGCTTGATTTGATACGAGGACCATTATGATGTTTTTTCAATGGTTTCCCAACATTAGAGCAGCTCATACTAATTAAAAAGATTAAAAGAAATAATATAGAAAATATTTTTTTCAGCATAAAACAAAGTTTTTTTTATGTTTACGCCAATCTTGGAAGAAAGTTAAAAAAAATTAAAAGCTTATTTTCCCCAAACGTGTCTGTTTTTACTTCTTGGATTACCAACGTGACCTGAAGATTTAATTTTTTTTCCACCATTTCTAGGCTTATTGTATCTAGGTTTACCACAAGATTGTATGGAAATAGTTACAGGCACCAATAAACTGAAAACAAAGAAAATTGCTAATATTTTTCCTAAAAACGATTTTTTCATTTTACAACTAAATTTACTTGCTAAAATTAAACAATATTCTCAATAAAAAAAATGATGTAAAATTTAATTACATAACGCTTTAATTCGTTGTAATAGTGTTGGATGCGAATAATTGATAAAAACATAAAATGGATGAGGAGTTAAATTACTCAAACTATCAACCGAAAGTTTCTTCAGTGCATTAACTAAAGGCTCTGCTTGATATGTTATTTTAGCATAAGCATCAGCTTCATATTCGTTTTTTCGAGAAATTACGTTCATCAGTATTCCAATTAATAATGATAATGGAGAATATAATAAAGAAAATGCCAATAAGCTGATGTGAAAACTTTTTTCTTGAACTCCTAAAGCCATCGAAAATTCTGGTTGATTAATGACCAACGACAATATAAATAACATTAATCCTACTTGAAATATCGAAATAACAATTGAAATTAAGGTGTGTTTCTTTTTGTAATGTCCTATTTCGTGAGCCAAAACAGCTGTAATTTCCTCTTTCGAATATTCGTTGGTTAAGGTATCGTACAAAACAATTCTTTTTTTTGCTCCTAATCCACTAAAAAAAGCATTTGCTTTCGATGACCTTTTAGAGCCATCCATCACAAATAAATTATCCAATTTAAAATCTACTTTTTTACAATAATTGGTTATTTCTTCTTTTAATTCTCCATCGGCTAAAGGTGTAAGTTTATTAAACAATGGAACAATTACCGAAGCATAAAACATGGTCATTAAAATCATAACCAACGTAAATGCACCCCACGTCCATAACCAAAACAATTCGCCCATAGATTGATAAAACCAAATAAACAATAGCATTAAGACACCTCCTAAAAGAACAGTAACAAGTGCACCTTTCAGTTTATCCAAAAGATAGGTTTTAAAGGTAGTTCTGTTAAAACCAAAAAGTTCTTCTATCACAAAAGTACTGTACAACGAAAATGGAATATTGATAATGTCTGAAGCCAATAACAGGATAGAAAAAAAGACCAATGGTAAAAACAGATAGTTAGTTGTTATATGCTTAGCCAATTCATCAATGTAAGCAAAACCTTTAAAGTAAAACATAGAAAGAAGCAGCAACAAACTAAAGGTGCTAGCAATTATCGAAAATCTATCTTTTGCTTTATCATAAGCTCGCTGTTTTTTATACTTCTCTTCCTCATAAATTCCTTTTAATTCATCTGGCAATGTTTCCGATGAGTTTTTAGTGTTTAACCAACTCAACCACCTTTCTAAAATGTAATTTAAAACGATGATAGTGATAATACTATAAAAAATAATTTGTGGACTCATACTAGCTGTTAATACCGATTAAAACTTTTATTAATTAATTTTAACCGCAAAGAGTACAAAGAAATCGCAAAGAATAATAAGTAGTTGTATCTCTCTTTGTGAACTTTGCAGCTTCTTAGCGATTTGCGGTTGTTTTTTTAAATTTTTAACATCACTTATCTAACCTCTATTCTCTTTTCTCTATTCTTTACTCTTTTCTATCTCATTTTGTTCTTTCCCCCTGTCCCCTGTCCTACTTTAATAAGCACCATTTCTTTTTCTAAAAAACCATTCTAAACTGAGTAAAGAAATTAAAGTAAAAAATATCCATTTTAAACTAATCAATTCTTTAAGGTCATTTTCTTCGTAAATAATTGAAGTAATATTACTGTTGTCGTTAATGGCTTTTAGCAGGTTATCGATTTGTTGTGGTGCAAACATTTTCCCTCCAAATTTTTGGGCAATATTTTGCAATAATTGATGATTAGCAACTGTATTGTTGGCTTCTAGCAACAAACGTTTTACTTGAAATTTTCCAGTTGCAAACAGTTCTTTATCACTTAGTTTTACTTTAGCTTTATAATTGTAAAAACCTGAAGGCAATATTCCAGCATTTAGGATATAGGAGTTGGAAGTTCTACTGAAAATGAAGTTGTATTTATCTCCATTTTCTTCTGTGATATCAATAGTTATTTCTGGGTCATTAACTAATTCATAGCTTTGATTGTAAAGTTCGGCACTAAACTGAATTTCCTCATTTTCGAAATGAATGTTTTTGGTAACTATTCTAAACCTGCTTTTGTCTTCTTTTACCGATAAAAATTGTACGGTTTTATTGATGAATTCATCAAAGTTGTTGTGGTTTTTATTTTTCAGAAAATCTTGCATTCGCCATTTCCAAAATCCTTCAGCAGTAATAATTGCCGTTTTTTTATCATTGTCCTGAAAAAATACCATTAACGGATTATCCGTTTCCACACTTCCAATTTTCTGATTCATCAACACATATCCATTTGTTTTTAATTGATACGTTCCAAACTGTCCCAACAAAGGTGGCATGGAATTAATATTTTTGATGGTGTTCTCTGATAACGTAAATAAAGGAAAGTTCTCGGCTATTTGAGGCAATATTTCATCTAATTTATTTTTTGAATTATTGATATTTAATCCTGTATTTAACGCATTAAACTTGGCAATGGCTGTCTGGCTACCGAGTATGTATAAAATAGAGATTTTACTTTCCATTATTTTGTTAAATGCTGGAGTTATGTTGGCTGGTAATTGATGAACAATTACTAAACTATAAGGTTCGATTTTTCCATCAAATTCATTTATTAGTTGAGTGGTGACTTTGTAATTCTCATTGTTTTCAATGCTTAACTTTAGTGCTTTTATGTCGGGATGTGGTGCATTGGCTAAAATGAGGATGTTTTGCCTGCCATCCAATACTTCGATGTAAATATCTTGAGCATTATTTTCGTAACTCATTTCTCCTTCAATTTTTGATAAAGCCACTCGATAATGTTGAACACCAACTTCTTCGGCTTTCAGCAAAATAGTTTCATTGATATTAAATCGTTCGGTTTTAATCTCGTATGTTTTGGTCAGTAATTGTTTTCCGTTGTGTGTAACAGTAAGTTGGGTAGTTTTATTTTCGCATCGATTAGCTGCTGCTTCAATTTCGATAGGAAATTGATTTCCTAAAAAAGTAATTCTATTGTGAATGACTTCATTTAAAATGATATCACGCGGAACTGAAGTATCACCTAGAGCAATGGTATAAATGGGAAATTCTATTTCGGCATTAAAAACAGGATTTGCTCCTTGATTAAAAATTCCATCGGAAGCTAAAATTAACGCTCCTACATTTCTGTTGTAAAACTTGTTATTAAGTTCTTCAAACACATTGGAGATATTAGTTATTTTTTTTGAGTAATCCACTTCGTCTCCTTCAGAAATAGCTTCACCAAACGTATAATTTTTTACTTCAAATTTTTCCTCTAAATTATTTTTTAGTGTCTTTAGTTGTTGCAAATATGTGGTTTTATAAAAAGAAGAATCTTTATTGAGTAAAATGGAAGAAGAATTATCCTGAGCAATAATAATCACAGGTTTTTCTACTTTATTAAACAATGTTTTTATAAAAGGCGACAGCAATAAAAAAGCTAAAATGAAGACCAATATAAATCGAAAAAATGCCATTGCCCTCACCAACCAAACAGAAATAGATTTAAATTTTTCTTCTTTGCGGTACAGCACAAATGCGTATATACCACCCAATAAAAAACAAAAAAGACTGAACCACAATGGGTAATCGGTAATTATTTTAATGTTGAGTAACAAATGAGCAATTTTTTTTTGATAAGGTGTAAATTTAGGAAAATCTAATGCGATATCGTACCAATTAATATTCGACTTCTTCTACATTATTTGACGAACAATTTAACCTATAACTTATTCCGATACGAACAAGTAATACGGCTTAATCTTTTATAAAATAAATAACTGATAGATAGATAGATAGAAAATTAAATTTTAGATGAGCTATTCAAAATAAATAGTGTACATTAGCATTGGTTTTAAGAAAAGCGTTTAATGGATTCTGCTATTTTTTTTGAATCAAAATCAAAAAAACAATTTTTAGAACCCACCTTAAAATGATTAACATACTTCGATTAACAGTAGCTTTTGTTTCGGTTTTGGTATTTTTATACCAGTCCTTTAATAAAACTATTATATATTTCGACTATCAAATCAATAAGGAACTTATAACCAATATGTATTGTATCAACAAAGATAGACCAGAGATGCAATGTAATGGAAAATGCCATTTAAAATACAAATTAGCGAAAGATAAAAATAAAGGAGAATTACCAATCAACCCTGTAAAAGAAAAAAAAGAAATTCAATTTTTTTATTTAATCAAATCTGACGATAAGCCTTTAGTGTCTTTTGTTTTAGCTAATTATACAGTCTATTATTTAACTTCATTTTCGGATAAACACCTCTATTCTCTTTATCATCCGCCAATCATTTACTTACGTTAAATAAATAGTATTAACTCAATTAATTTATTACTCTTTAAAAAAGAGCTACCCAATTAAAATAAAAAGAGATGAAAAAAATTACAATTTTTATAACAATTTTTATTGCTATAACAATTAAAACAAATGCTCAAATTCCTAATAATGGGTTTGAAGACTGGACAAATATGGGCAGTTATTACAACCCCGATTTATGGAGTTGCTTAAACGATACAACTGCATTAGCAAGCACTTTTACATGCGAAAAGGGAACTCCAGGCAATCCTGGAAATTATTACCTTAAACTTACTAGCAAAACAGTTGCAGGGTTTGGTGTTGTTCCAGGAGTAGCTGTGAGTGGAATCATTAACCCAGCTACAATGGAGCCAGAAAGTGGTTTTGCTTATAGCCTACGTTCTGCAAACTTAACTGGGAAATGGCAACACATGATTTTTGGAACTAGTCAGGGATTTATAGATGTACAACTCACCCGTTGGGATGTTCCAACACTAACTCGTGTTGTTGTAGCATCTAAACACTACAACTTAACAGGGATGTCGATGAGTTGGAACACTTTCACTATTCCTCTTACTTATGTTGATGGAAATTACCCAGATAGTTGTATTATTACCCTTTCTGCTAGTGGAAGTTCACCTACTAACGATGATTATTTATGGGTGGATAACCTCTCTTTTTCAGGTTCTGTACCAGTTGGAATTTCTGAAATGAATATCAGCAACATTACCAGTATTTATCCTAATCCTGCTTCAGATGTTGTAACATTAGAAATTAATAATGCGAGCTATGAAGATATGGAGTTAACCATTTACACTACTACAGGAGTATTGGTTAAATCAGAACTATTGAAATACAATCAACAACAAATTAATGTGGCAGATTTAAGCAATGGAATTTATACAGTTACGCTTCAATCCAAAAACTGGAAAGAAAATCAACAGTTAATTATTCAACGCTAAAAAAGTGATTAGAAAAAGAGGGAATCAAATTGATTCCCTCTTTTTCTATGTTGATGTTATTTATTCTGCTAAAACAATAATGTTATTGTTGTTCACCTCAATTACTCCACCATTAATGGGGAAAAATTTTTCTGAACTATCAATTTCCACGATTTTAATTTCACCTTTTTTTAAAGTAGAAACTAAAGCAGCATGGTCTTTTAAAACGCCAAAAGAACCATCAGAACCAGGCAAATTAATTAAATCCACTTCTCCAGTATAAATTTTCTTTTCAGGTGTAATTATTTCTAAATGCATAAGTTTAATTATTTAGCATCCGCTATCATTTTTTTACCTTTTTCTATAGCTTCTTCTATTGTTCCTACTAAGTTAAAAGCAGCTTCTGGATATTCATCAACTTCACCATCCATAATCATATTAAAACCTTTAATAGTATCTTCGATAGGAACTAATACTCCTGCTAAACCCGTAAATTGTTCAGCAACAAAAAATGGTTGAGATAAAAATCGTTGAACCCTTCTTGCTCTGTGTACCACCAATTTATCATCTTCCGATAATTCATCCATACCTAAAATAGCAATAATATCCTGCAATTCTTTATATCGCTGTAAAGTCTCTTTTACTCGTTGAGCGGTATCATAATGTTCTTTTCCAACAATCTCTGCAGTTAAAATTCTTGAAGTAGAATCTAACGGATCCACCGCAGGATAAATACCTAACTCAGCAATTTTACGAGAAAGTACTGTTGTAGCATCTAAGTGAGCAAAAGTGGTAGCAGGAGCAGGGTCAGTTAAATCATCTGCAGGCACATAAACTGCTTGCACAGAAGTAATAGAACCTCTTTTGGTTGAGGAAATTCGTTCTTGCATCGCTCCCATTTCAGATGCTAATGTAGGTTGGTAACCAACTGCTGATGGCATACGACCCAACAATGCAGATACTTCAGAACCAGCTTGTGTAAATCTAAAAATATTATCAATAAAAAATAAAATATCTCTTCCTTGTCCTTCACCTTCACCATCTCTAAAATATTCGGCTAATGTTAATCCTGAAAGAGCAACTCTGGCTCTTGATCCTGGAGGTTCATTCATTTGTCCAAAAACCAATGTAGCCATAGATTCTGACAATCCTTCTTGATCTACTTTTGATAAATCCCAACCGCCTTCTTCCATCGATTTTTTAAATTCATCACCATATTTAATAACGCCAGATTCAATCATTTCTCTCAACAAATCGTTTCCTTCTCTTGTTCTTTCTCCTACTCCAGCAAATACAGATAATCCAGCATGTCCTTTGGCTATGTTGTTGATTAATTCCATAATCAATACAGTTTTTCCAACACCAGCACCACCAAACAAACCAATTTTACCACCTTTAGAATAAGGCTCAATTAAATCGATTACTTTAATTCCAGTAAAAAGTACTTCAGCGGAAGTTGATAAATCCTCAAATTTTGGTGGATTTCTGTGAATAGGGTAGCCATTTTCTTTAGAAACTGAACCGATACCATCAATCGCTTCTCCAACAACATTAAATAATCTTCCTCTAATTTTTTCGCCAATGGGCATGGTAATAGGTTTTCCCATAGCCACAACAGCCATTCCTCTACTTAATCCGTCACTTGCATCCATTGCAATTGTTCTAATAGTATCTTCGCCAATGTGTTGTTGACATTCTAGAACTACTACTTGACCATTTTCTCTAGTAATTTCTAATGAATCTAAAATATTTGGCAATTCTCCATCTTTTGTGTTAAAACTAACATCAATCACAGGACCAATTATTTGTGTTATTTTACCAGTAATACCCGCCATTTTATTGAATTTTATAAATTATAATGATTTCTTTTTTCCGACTGCAAAACTAATACATATTGTTAAGTTTTTAAAGAATTATTAATATTATTATTATCAAAATTTATTAGTGATATTTGCAACCCATAAATAAGTGGTTTTATTGTTTATTTAAGATTGAATAAGTGAAGGTTTATCACCATATTAATGAGTTTAAATGTGCTAAAAGTTCGGTTGTTACTATCGGAACTTTCGATGGAGTTCATGCTGGACACCAAGTGATTATTAAAAGATTGATTACTGAAGCTAAAAAAAATAATGGTGAAAGTGTTATTCTTACCTTTTTTCCCCATCCTAGAATGGTTTTATATCCAGATAATCACGAATTAAGATTATTAAATACCATTTCAGAGAGAATAGAAATGTTATCCAAAACAGGAATAGATCATCTTATAATTCATCCTTTTTCAATCGAATTTTCACGATTAAGTGCTACTGATTTTGTGAGAGATGTTTTAGTTAATCAGTTGAAAGTAGCTAAATTGATAATCGGTTTCGATCATCATTTCGGAAGAAACAGAGAAGGTTCTTTTGAGCAATTGGATGAATTAGCTCCTCTTTATGGTTTTGGTGTTGAAGAAATTCCTGCTCAGGAAATTCAACAAATTAATATTAGTTCAACCAAAATTCGTCACTCTTTAATCTGTGGAGAAATTAATGCAGCCAATAAATTTTTAGGATATCACTATTTTATGAATGGAAAGGTTGTTGCTGGAAATAAAATGGGTCGTGAACTAGGATTTCCTACGGCAAACCTTAAAGTTGACGAATGGTATAAGTTAATTCCAGCCAATGGTGTTTATGCGGTTAAAGTTAAAATTTATGAATCTTCTTATAATGGCATGTTAAATATTGGCTCTCGACCAACAATTAATGGAAGTGATGTAACAATTGAAGTAAATATTTTTAACTTTGATGAAGACATTTACAATAAAGACATTAGAATTGAGTTTTTTGAAAGAATTAGAGATGAGCATAAATTTGATGAACTCTCCGCTTTAAAAAATCAATTACAAATTGATAAAAACAATGCATTACAAATTCTTCAGTAAACATATTCTTGTAAGTGTTATCTTCTTTGCTATTTTAGTTGATGCCAAAGCTCAATTAATAGATTCTGTGGCGTTAGATACTTTTCCTACATACACTTTGTCCTCTGCCTTAAATCAAGATCCTTTAAAAGTTTACAAACTTTCATTAAAAAAGATGAAATTAACGGAGTTGCCCATAGAAATTTTTGCATTTAAAAATTTGCAAGTGCTCGATATTAGTAAAAATAAATTCACCATCTTTCCTAAAGATATAGCAAAGTTTACCTATCTTCAAGAATTAAACATTTCAATCAATAAAATTGAAATTATCACCAAAGAACTAGGCGATTTAATCTATCTACAACGATTAATTGCCAATCAAAATAAAATTGTTTCCATACCCCCAGAAATTAAAAATTTAAAAAATCTAAAGTTTATTGATTTATGGAGCAATGATATTGGTTCTTTTCCTTATGAAATAGGCGAACTAGAAAACTCATTAGAAGAAATTGATATGCGGGTAATATTAATGAGCGATGAAGAGCATCAAAAAATAAAAGAATTACTTCCCCATACAAAAATTAGATTTTCAAAATCGTGCAGCTGCGGATTTTAATACCAATTTGTTAACAATTAATTCATAATACAATGTTATTAAGTTTTGTGCTATAACAATTGTTTTTACCATTTATTATTTATTTTTGGTTGCTATTAACTATTATTGGAGTTAATTCGTATATAAGTTTAATGGAAAGATGGTTTTATATATTTCTGATTGTTCTGTCCTGTTGGTCTATTAACGCCTACGGACAAGATAAAATATTATTTTTAAATGGTAAAGAACTGGATGGTAGATTGTTAGATAAAACTAATTATGAATTTACCTTTAAAAACACCAATGGCAAAGAATTTACAATTGATAAATATCGAGTTTTCTCTTACATCCAAAACAATAAGGAAAGCGTTGTCTATGAATTTGATACTCTTTCTGGTAATTTTTTGAAAGTAGAAGACATGAAAATGTTTGTTTATGGGGAAAGAGATGCTTATTTAACCTATAAACCAGTAATTACTAATACTTTAGGGTTTGCTATTGGTGGAACTGCTGGTTATTTTATGCATAAAGACGACAACTTTCTTTTAATCTCAGTTCCTTTAATATATACTGTAGCCACTTTAATTTTTCCTACAAAAGTAAACCAACATAAATTAAAAGATACTCAATATTTAAAACAAGATGAGTACTTAAGAGGTTATGAAAGAATTGCTCGAAGCAAAAGAACTCAAGGTGCTTTAAAAACAACTCTTGTAGGAATGGGTGCTGGTTTTTTAACAAGCTTTATCATCAACAATTCATCTAAAAAGTAACCCTCACTTTTTGAAAATAATTAGCTCCTTCTTTAAATTTATTATTTTTTCTAATGTATTTGTTTCGCTTTGTGTTGCTGCATATACACAATTAACGTATATCATTTATCAGTTACCAACTCCTAATCTTATGGTAACTATAATAATGGTTTTTAGTTTTACTTTTTTTACCTACAATGGTCAACGCCTTTATCGATTAAGAAATAAACTACTTCAACCCAATAGTATTGGCGAACGCTTAGTTTGGATTATTCGTAATAAAAAAGTGCTGATTATAAGTTCTGCAATTGCAGGTTTAATTGGTTTAAGTTGCACCTATTTTATAAATTCAAACAGTTGGATAATCTTATTTCCTATTGGAATTTTATCCTTTTTTTATGTGATTCCTTTTTCCCCTAAACGCAAATCTTTAAGAGAACTTCCTTTTCTAAAAATAGTTATTATTGGGTTGGTATGGAGTTTAATCATCGTTTGTTTTCCCTTTATCGATTCGCAAGTTACAATTGAAAATTATGGTACTATTTTTTTTGCAGTACTTCAAAACTTCCTATTTATCATCGCCATTACTTTACCTTTCGATATTAGAGACCTTAACTTTGATAAAACTGCTCAAATCAAAACTATTCCACAGTTGATAGGAATAAAAAAAACAATTTTACTTTCCGAAATACTATTGAGTTGTTCTTTATTTATCATGTATTTTTCGAATCTAAAAACAGCTCATTTTTATGGATTAGTAATAGGATATTTAATAACTATGATACTGATTGCTAGTGCCAATAGCAAAAGAAAAGAATTGTTTTATTCTGGATTAATCGAAGGAACTGTGTTGATTTTATACAGTTGCGTTCTTATAGTTGATTACTTTTTTTCTCTCTAATTTTTTTGTATGTCCTAATCGCTAACAAAAGAAGCACTGAAAAAAGTAAAATTCCTGCAACTCCCCAAATCCAAGTAATTGCTGATTGAAGAACCACTAAAAAAACAATGGCAAACAATAATACGGTTGCTACTTCATTCCAAATTCTGAGTTTAAAAGAAGAAATTGTAAGTTGATTCGTTAACAATTGTCTCACCATACGATGACATAGAAAATGATAAATATATAAGGTTACAACAAAAACTAATTTGATGTGCATCCACGGTTGAGCAATATAAAAAGAAAAATTATTATAGAATAACCAAGATGCAAAAACAGCAGTTATTATTGCTGAAGGCCACGTAATTCCATACCACAATCTTTTGGTCATTATTTTGTATTGTCTTTGTAATATCACTTTGGCTGTTTCATCCTCTTCACTTGCCTCCACAAAATAGATGAATAAACGAACAATGTAAAATAATCCTGCAAACCAAGTAACCACAAAAATGATGTGTAATGCTTTTAGATAGAAATATTCCATGATGTAAAAGTATAAAACAAAATCATACAAACTCCTAATTCAACAAGCATAATCTTTACTTTTGCAAACATGTTAAAAAAAGGCGTTTTACTTGTTAATTTAGGAACTCCAGATAGTCCTTCTGTGAAAGATGTCCGAAAATACTTGCGTGAATTCTTAATGGATAAATACGTCATTGACTTACCTTATTTAACGAGGTGGTTTTTGGTAAATGTGCTAATTGCAACTTTTAGAGGTCCAAAATCGGCTGCCATTTATCAAAAATTGTGGACAAAAAATGGTTCGCCATTGTTGTATTACGGAAAAAAGGTAACTGAATTACTTCAAAATAAATTAGGAGATAATTACACAGTAATGCTGGCAATGAGGTATCAACGCCCTGCTATAAATGCTGTTTTGCATGAGTTAAAAACCAAACAAATAACAAATTTAACGGTTATCCCCCTTTATCCTCAATATGCTTCATCATCCACAAAATCGAGCATTGAAAAGGTAAAAGAAGAATTACTAAAAATTAATTATTTTCCAAAAACTAAATTTATTGAAAACTTCTTATCCAACGAAAAATTTATTGAAACTTTTGCTGAATTAGGAAATAACTATTGGGGGAAAAAGCAGTTTGATAAAGTTGTTTTTAGTTATCACGGCATTCCTGAACGACATATCTTAAAAGATTGCACCAATGGATTTTGTCAATTAGATAATAAATGTTGTAGCACTTATCATGCATCTAACCGACTTTGTTATCGTGCTCAATGTTATGAAACTTCGAGATTGATTGCTAAAAAAATGAACCTTCAAGAAGATGAATACCAGGTTACTTTTCAATCTAGATTAGAAACTAGAACTCGAGATCCTTGGTTAAAGCCTTATACAGATGTCGTAGTGGCTGATTACCCAAAAAATGGAATAAAAAAAGTGTTGATTTTTTCTCCTTCTTTTGTTGCCGATTGTTTAGAGACAACTATTGAAGTTGGTGATGAGTTTAAGCACGTTTTTCTCTCAAATGGTGGTGAGGATTGGCAGTTGGTAGAAAGTTTAAATGACCATCCGCTTTGGATTAATGCTTTAAATGATTTAGTTTTAACCAATCAATAATGTTTTTTTTTCTATCTAAAATATTACAATTTTTAATCTCTCCTGTAAGTTGGGTATTTATCATTTTGCTATGGGGAATTTTATCGAAAAATCCGAAAAGAAAAAAACGATTACTGATTACCTCTCTATTGGTTTTTTATTTTTTTTCTAACTCCTTTATTGTTGACGAAGTCTTTAGAAGATATGAAGAACGAGACTTAAAATATTCAGAAATTACCGAAACTTACGATGTTGCTATTATTTTGGGAGGTTTTGTAACCGACGACCCAAACCAAGAATTAGAAGGTTTTCATTCCTCTTCCGACCGATTATTTCATGCTTTAAAACTCTATAAAACTGGCATTGCTAAAAAAATAATGATAGTCAGTGGCTCTGGAGTAATTACCAATCAAGAAGAAAAAGAAGCCTTAGTGATTAAAAATTATTTGTTAAAAATAGGCATTCCAAAAGCTGACTTGTTAGTTGAATCGGAATCGAAAAACACACACGAAAACGCAGTAAATACGGCACTAATTTTAAACGAAAAATATATTGATGGAAAATACATTTTAGTAACATCTGGTTTTCACATGCCGAGAGCAAAAAAATGTTTTGAAAAAGCAGGGTTATCAATAACTCCGTTTAGTGTTGACCAACAAGCTGGTGAACGAAAATTTTTGATTGACCATTTATTTATTCCCGACACGTATGCACTGCTGAAATGGGAAATTTTACTCCACGAATGGACGGGCTTTATTGCTTATAAAATGGCTGGGTATATTTAAGATTAACTTGTTTAACACACCTTAGCACTATAAATATTAGGCTGAGATGTAGAATTTTACACTACCCTTTCATTTTTTTGGTTCTTGTCGGGTATCAAAAATATCTGTAGCGTTTAATAGTTGGTCTCGTATTTCGATTAATTTTTCTAAGCTAACTTCTTTTGAAATAAATTCTAAAGATTCTTGAAGGGAAACTAATGATTGTTCGGTAAATTTTATAATCATTTAGCAAAATAATCATTGGTTTTTTTTATCACGCTTTCTTTATCCAATAATCGTGAGGAAGTAATATCTTTTTCAGATTGTAAAGCTCTTTGTGTAAGTTTTTCTTTTAGTACACTATCTAAACTTGTTTGGTTAGCAGGGTTCGAATTGCTTGTAAAATACTTACATCACTCTCTCTTTCAATTAATTGCTTTAATGCTGATTTTATGTCAATGGATACCGCCATTTTTTAAATTTTTTAACATTCTAACAAATTTAACATTTTTTGATTTAGGTTTAATGAAAATAATAGTAAAATATATGATTGTTGTAAACCCTTACATAAGCTTAAAGAAATATTAGCACTATTTTCTGCTAAAAAATATTAATTTCGTTATTCTTTTCGAGGTATAATTTATAAATTATAAGCGACACTTAATATTGTATGGAAAATATTACATCTGGAGTATCCGCTATTATTCTTTGTACAATTATTTACTGTTTTTCATGGAGAAAATTCAACTCTAAACAATATACCTTCTCAATTTTCTTATTATTGCTTGCAGGGTTAATTTTACGCATTTATATTTCTTCGGATTTTTATTTGCATTCCTGGGACGAAAGATTTCACGCATTAGTAGCAAAGAACTTAATAAATCATCCTTTAAAACCAACTCTGTATGATAATCCAATTTTACAATATGACTATAAATGTTGGGTAGGAAATCATATTTGGGTTCATAAACAGCCTTTATCGCTATGGACAATAGCATTAAGCTTATGGTTCTTTGGAATTAATGAAATTGCACTAAGACTTCCTTCTATTATTTTAACTACAGTAGGATGTTTATTAACTTATCAAATCGGACGAAGCTTATTTAATAGAAAAATTGGTTTAATCGCTTCTTTTCTCTTTTCAATTCACGGATTAATATTAGAAGTTACAGGAGGCAGAGTTGCCACTGATCACGTAGATGTTTTCTTCCTCTTTTTTATAGAATTATCTGTTTTTTTCGCCATTCTCTTTGCTCAAAAAAAGAAATTCCTTTACAACGTGATTTGTGGTATATCTATAGGCTCTGCTATTCTTTCAAAATGGTTGCCAGCCCTAATTGTTCTTCCAATATGGCTTCTTTTAGTTTTCCATTCAAAAAAATTCACATTTAAAGAAATCGTTTTCAACTTATCTATTTTGTGTTTTGTTATTATTATTATAGCACTCCCTTGGCAAATATACATCCATAATACTTTCCCATTAGAAGCGACATGGGAAAGTTCTTTCAATTCAAAGCACCTGACAGAGGTGATAGAAAATCGAGGAGGTCCTTTCTATTATCATCTCGACAAGATGAGGATTGTTTATGGAGAGCTGATTTACATCCCTATAATTTGGTTTACATATAAAACATTAAAACATCGTAAGAACTTTATACGATGGGCTCTATTAATGTGGATTACTATCCCCTATCTATTCTTTTCTATAGCTGAAACAAAAATGCAAGGATATACTCTTTTTACTGCTCCAGCTATTTTTATTATTACCGCACTGTTTTGGCAATACCTGAATATTTACAGAAGACGCTTTAAATATAAATGGGTTATTTTAACTATTCAAATTTTACTTATAGCTTTACCCGTCAGGTACTCAATTGAAAGACTTAAACCATTTCAGAAGATAAATAGGACTCCTCAATGGGTTCAAAACTTAAAACAACTAAAGCGAACAACTGATAAAAAAGTATTATTCAATGTGAAGACTCCAATTGAAATTATGTTTTACACTGATTTTATTGCTTATGAAAAAATTCCTAGTATTACTACTATTAATAATTTGTCTAAAAAAGGATATAATATATACATTAACGATAATGGGATTATTGATCCAAGAATCAAAAAGTTGAAAAATATTAATCTAATCTACATAATAGAAAATTAATTTTCTATTCCAAAGAGCTTGTATAGACTCTCACATAATCCACCTCTAAGGCATTTGGGAAAATTGCATCTTTCAAATTCATTTCATTTACATCGCTTACCCCTACACTAACAATAATGTGCATTTTGTAGTTAAAAAATTTCATTCCTTGTCTGGATGTTTTTATCTTTTTATTGTCCAAATACCAAGTAATTTTTTTTGGTGTCCATTCCATAGCATAAGTATGAAAATCAGTTGAAGCATCTACTTTCATTTTGTAACCTTTTGGCTGCATGTGTTTTTTTTCTTTTTTATCTAACCAATGTTGGTTGGTTTTTATACGGTTGGGCACGTTGGTGTAAAATTCATAAATATCAATTTCTGGAGGCCATTTTTCGGTAGATACTAGCCAAAATGCTGGCCAAAAGCCTGTCCCTTTTGGGTTTTTACTTCTTATTTCGAAATACCCATATTGTTGTTTAAAGGAATTATGACTATCTACCATTCCCGAACTGTATGGAATCCCTTCTTGTATTTTTTTCTCTGCAACCAACAACATTGATGAATCTGTAAATTGAAATTGATTTTTACCATAATAAGTTATACTACTTGGAGCATGCCTTCCTCCCCAATAAGGATGGTCTTGCCACTTGGTGTAATCTAATTTTTTACTGTTAAATTCATCATTAAAAGTTAATTCCCAACCTTCTTTCTCAATTGGATTTTGTGTAAACCCGATACTAAAACAGCAAATCAAGATTAAAGTAAAAATAGTTCTCATCATTTAAAATTTTACTAATTCTTCATAAAGCCGAAATACGGGTAACCCCATTACATTAAAATATGAACCAACAATTTTTTGAATTCCAATATATCCAATCCATTCTTGTATTCCATAACTTCCAGCTTTGTCATAAGGCTCAAAATTATCGACATAATAAGTTATTTCTGATAAACTTAATGCTTTAAAATAAACTTCGGTGACTTCATAAAAAGAAGTTCGTTTTTCTTTGCTCAATAATGTTACCGCTGTGATAACTTCATGTTTATTACCAGCTAACTGCTGAAGCATCTTAATGGCATCATTTCTATCCACTGGTTTTCCAATAATTTGTTCTCCTAAACAAACAATAGTATCTGAGGTAATTATCAAATCATTGTCGTTTAATTCAGCAACAAAAGCATCGGCTTTTAATTCGCTTAAAAAAAGAGCAACTTGTTCTCGTTTTAGTGTTGGAGGATAAATTTCTGCTACTTCATTTGTTTTAATTTCAAAATCAAAACCCAGTTCTTTTAATAAATTTTGTCTTCTCGGTGATTTTGAAGCTAAAACAATGTTCCACGAATTTTTTTGAAAAAACATTTAAAGTTGTGTTGTTGAATAGTAGAAGAAAAGGGTGTAGGCAATTCCCATCAACATTATTAATTTCATCGCCCTGCTTAGTTTGGTGTAATCGATTTTTTCATTGGCTAATTGAAGTTGATAAATCACATACACCAAAGGAATTTGCAGCGTAAACAAAAAATACATCAAAGAAGCCATATCTTTAGTTTGCAGTTGAAGGTATTGTAAAAAACCTATTAAAATAATCATGATTAGTGCAATTCCTTGAGCAACTTTTTTTGCTTTTTGTTTTCCATAAACCACAGGCAATGTATTGCTATAATATTTTTTATCGCCTTCATAATCTTCAATATCTTTTATTATTTCTCTAACCATGGTACTTAAAAAGGCAAACAATGAAAATCCTAAAACCCAATACATGATGTTTCTTAGAATAATAGTGATGATGTATTTAATTTCTTCAAATGGAGTTCCTGGTTCCATAAAAAAAAGTAAATTATTTACTGTATTATCGACATTAGCATGTTGAAGTAATAATTCGTACAATCCAGCAACAAAAGGGACCAAAGCAGCTAATAATGCTACCATTACATTGCCGATGATGACTTGTTTTTTAAACAAAACTGAATAGTACCACAAAGCACCAGCGGCTATAAGTTGAATAAAAATTAATTTCCAATTCCCAATTTTATATGCCAAATATCCTGCAATAAGCATTGCTATTGAATTAATAATCAGGTGTGCTCCCATTGCCACTCTTCGCTTTAGATATTTGCCAACAATAATTTTAGTTGGACGATTTACCCGATCAACTTTCACATCAAAATAATCGTTAATAATATAACCTGCAGCAGCTATCATTACGGTAGATAAACAGAGTAGAAAAAAATCAAGTTCTGATAACAATAAGCTTACCTCAACATCTTCTGAAACAGAGTTTAAGATGGTAAAAATAATTCCATAACGAATGGCATATTGCGTTAACACAATGATAAGCAAATTCGGTAACCGAATTAATTTTATAAATGCAATGAGTTGATTCATAAGCAGCGGTGTAAAGATAAAAAAAGTAATGAAGTGATAAAGTGATTGGAGTATTTTATTAAAGGAATCTACCAATCACTATTTTACTTAACCACAAAGTCACTCTTTAAACAAAAATTGGTAACTTTCAACCTGTAATTTATCCGAAGATGGACATTCACCAACTCTTACTAAAATATTGGGGACACAAGGCTTTTAGACCTTTGCAGGAAGACATTATTAACAGTGTTTTAGAAGGAAAAGACACGTTGGCATTATTGCCCACTGGAGGTGGAAAATCCATCTGTTTTCAAGTTCCTGCATTGGTTAAAGAGGGGATTTGTATTGTAGTTTCTCCGTTGATTGCCTTAATGAAAGATCAGGTGGAGAATTTATTAAAACGAGACATTAAAGCCGTTGCCATTTATTCGGGAATGAATAAAAGGGAAATTGACATTACTTTTGATAATTGCATTTATGGCAATATTAAATTTTTGTACATCTCGCCTGAACGTATTGAAACGGAAATTTTTAAAGAGCGTTTCAGAAAAATGAACGTGAACTTAATTGCTGTAGATGAATCGCACTGCATTTCGCAATGGGGCTACGATTTTAGACCATCTTACTTAAATATTGCCAAATTAAGAGTTGAAAAACCAACTGTTCCATTTTTAGCATTAACGGCAACAGCAACTCCAGAGGTAGTCATTGACATACAAAAACAACTGGAGTTTAAAAAAGAAAATGCACTGCAGATAAGTTTTGAACGTAAAAATTTGGCGTATGCTGTGTTGCACGAAGAAGATAAATTAAATCGCTTGTTAAAGATTTTAAAAAAAGTTCCAGGGACCGCTATTATTTATGTGAGAAGTAGAAAAAAAACAAAAGAAGTTGCTAGTTTTTTAATTAAAAATGGAGTTTCTGCCGATTATTACCATGCAGGATTAACGAATGAAGAACGCAACAAAAAACAAAGTAACTGGGTTAATAATATTACTCGAATAATTGTTTCTACCAATGCCTTTGGTATGGGGATTGACAAAGCAAGTGTTCGCTTAGTGGTTCATCTTGATTTACCCGATTCGTTGGAAGCCTATTTTCAAGAAGCTGGTAGAGCAGGAAGAGACGAACAAAAAGCGTATGCTGTTTTATTGTTCGAGAAAGCAGATCGGTTGGATTTAGAAAAACGAATAATTGATAGTTTCCCTAAAATTGAAGTGATTAAAAATGTATATCAAGCATTGGCAAATTATTTTCAAATACCAATCGGAGCTGCACTAAATGAAAGTTATTCTTTAAATATTTCTGAATTTTGTAAACAATACAATTTGCAGGTGTATAGTGTTTTTACGTGTCTTAAATTTTTAGAAAAGGAAAACTATTTAATTTTATCCGAAACCAGTTATAACCCTTCTCGAATAAAAATTGAGGTGACCAAAGACGAATTGTATGAGTTTCAAGTGAAGAACGATAAATTTGATTTTTTCTTAAAAACTATCCTAAGGTCGTATTCTGGACTATTTGAAAATTTTGTAAAAATTGATGAATTTGAATTGGCAAAAAGATTGAACAGTAGTCAAGAAAAGATTGTTAAAGCCTTACAATATTTGAGTCACCTTAAAATGATAAGTTATATCGAGCAAACCAACTTGCCACAACTCACTTATTTAACTGAACGGTTAAATACCAATGATGTTCAAATTTCGGTACAACATTATCGCGACAGAAAAGAAATAGCCATCAAAAAAATGGAGAGTGTCATTTATTTTGCGACAACCAAACATAAATGCCGAAGCGAAATATTATTAAACTATTTTGGCGAAAAAGATGTTTACCGTTGTGGGGTTTGCGATGTATGTTTAGAGCGGAATAAATTAGAATTAAGTGATATCGAGTTTAGTTTAGTTTCTAATCAAATTAAAAAAATATTAACCCAAGAAAATTTACCCATTACCCAATTAATTGAAAAAATTGCAGGCATTAGAGATGATAAAAAAATAAAAGTGATTCAATGGTTACTAGAAAATGATAAACTAAAAACAAACACTGACAATCTACTAGAATGGAGAAAGTAACTTGGAAAACCAAAGCATTTAAAGACCTCACCGTTGATGAATTTTTTGAAATTATTCGGTTAAGAACAGCAATATTTGTGGTAGAACAAAACTGTCCCTACCAAGAGGTAGATGAAAAAGACAGAAAGTCATTTCACATTTTTGGAAAAACACCAACAGGACAAATCATTGCTGTTTCTCGAATTTTACCTCAAGGTGTTTCCTACAAAGAGGTTTCTATTGGAAGAGTGGCTTTAAAAAAAGAATTTAGAGGAAAAGGAATTGCTGATGAAATGATGAAGGAATCGTTTCAATTCATTGAAAATTATTTTGGCAAACAAGCGATAAGAATTTCTGCCCAACAGTATTTACTTAATTTTTACAACAAACATGGTTTTACGCAAGTTGGCGAAATGTATTTAGAGGATAATATTCCTCATGTAGAAATGCTTGCTCAATAGAATTAACGATATTCAATTTCTTAATTTTTTCACTTCGCATCAACGATTTCATGTGTGTAATTGCAATTTTATTGAGCTGAAGTAATCGCTCGGCTTGACCTTAAAATCATGCTTCGAAGTCAAAAATATTGATTCTTGTTTTTTGCAAATTCGTACAGGAAAGTGTAATCAAACACACTTATTCGTACGTAAAAATGTGTTTAACCACACTTATTCGTGCGTAAAAGTGTAAAATAAGATAATTATTTGCTATATTTGTATCAATAAAACAACCTCTGTACTAATAGAAACAGTCTGATGAAAAGAAAATTAGTTGAAGATTTAAAGCGTTGGAAAAATTCAACAAATAGAAAACCATTGATAATTCAAGGGGCTCGACAGGTGGGTAAAACCTGGGTAATGCAAGAATTTGGTAAAGAAGAATTTAAACAAGTGGTGTATTTGAATTTTGAAAGCAGTACAAGGCTCAAAGAAGTATTTGTTGCTGATTTTAATATTGAGCGATTAATAACTGTTTTTGAAATTGAAACGAATTCAAAAATAATCCCAACAGATACCTTAATTATTTTTGACGAAATACAAGAAGTTGAAAAAGGATTGACCGCATTAAAATATTTTTACGAAAACGCTCCCGAATATTATATAATATCAGCAGGCTCATTATTAGGAATCTCTTTGCAAGAAAACAACTCATTTCCAGTAGGAAAAGTCGATTTTTTACAATTGTATCCAATCAGTTTTTTAGAATTTTTAGAAAACATTGGAGAAGAAAAACTTGCTCAGCAATTAGTACTAAAAAACTGGGAAGTACTGAATAGTTTTCACGCAAAACTAGTTGAGTTGCTGCGTTTGTATTATTTTATTGGAGGTATGCCAGAGGTAGTGGCAAATTACATTACTGACAAAAATTTGACTACTGTTCGAAGCTTACAACAAAAAATAATTATGGGTTATGAAAATGATTTTGCTAAATATGCTCCAAACGAAATAGTGCCTAAAATACGATTGGTTTGGCATTCGATAATTGCACAATTAGCAAAAGAAAACAGAAAATTTATTTATGGACAAATAAAAAAAAGAGCACGGGCAAAAGATTTTGAATCGGCAATAAATTGGTTGCTTGCAGCAGGTTTGGTTTTAAAAGTAAATCGTATTAAAAAACCTACTATGCCCCTTAATGCTTATTCAGATTTTGATGCGTTTAAATTATTTTTGGTTGACATAGGTTTATTAAATGCTATTGGAAATTTAGACCCAAAAATTCTTTTGGAAAAAAATACTATTCTGCACGAATACAAAGGAGCGTTAACCGAGCAGTTTGTTGGTCAACAACTTAAAATAAAAAACGATTTGTATTACTGGTCAACGCCCGATACTACGGCAGAAATAGATTTTATAATCCAATATCAGAACGAGATAATACCAATTGAAGTAAAAGCAGAAGAAAACTTAAAATCTAAAAGTTTAAAAACGTATGTCGAAAAATTTTCACCCAAAACAGCCATACGAACCTCTATGAGTCCTTATAGAAAAGAAACATGGTTAACCAATATTCCGCTGTACGCTATTGAAGGAGTGCGTGAGTGAAAATTTTGTGTAACCAATTCACCCCTCTGTATCTCCCAATTTCGGTCTTCTGACTTCCGTCTTCCGACTTCTGACTCCTTACTGCTTAATCAATTTTCGGTATTTGTTCGTTAATTTACAAACAAATATAGTTAAAAAAAGGGTTGGGTTTGTGTGGCACAAACGATGGCTATAACCTTTTTAGCCTTTGTTTGTGTCCTCACAAAAAAAAGATATCGTTTGTGTGACACAAACGATGGCTATAACCTTTGATAAAATTCGCTAATAATCGTCATTGCGATGTATTGGAAGGCAAAAGGGTTGGCACCCTCCTTATTAACGTCATTGCGAACGGAACGCAGTGCAGTGAAGCAATCTGTCAAATCGAAGGGCAGATTGCTTCAGCTCCTACGCTCTTATCCAACGCTTGGGCTTCGCAATGAACTGTGTTAAAAACCAAATTTAGTTAAGATTAATTTCAAAATTTAATTTTGTTTCATTGTAATTTTCAAGTTTAGTACCAATTGCAAAAACTTGTTTAATTAATTTGTTCATTACAGC
>Ga0210044_10002718_pt1 | contig 25967 bp, 24 predicted proteins | sample CryGey13umfilter_2_FD_183959 | JGI IMG/M metagenome (GOLD analysis project Ga0210044, IMG submission 183959) | Groundwater microbial communities from aquifer in Utah, USA - Crystal Geyser 4/9/14 3 um filter (SPAdes) (version 2) | ecosystem: Environmental > Aquatic > Deep subsurface >... | reverse complement strand
CTACTACCAGACCCTGATCGACAACGCGCGCTAGCGCCGAAACGCGACGACGTGCTCCCAGCGGGACGCGTCGCGGGCGTGGTCGGGGCGCTCTAGGCTCGCGCGCGCGACCTCGCGAAGGCCGACGGCGGCAGCGGCGTCGTGCGTCGGGCTGTAGGCGTCGATGGCGCCGTGCGGCGTGAGGCCGTCGCCGATGACGACCACCAGCGCCCCGCCAGGGAGCAGCTTCGCCGCGGCGGCGGTCATCCACGCCTCGGTGTCGCGGCGCCACTGCGTCAACGCCTCGCGCGGCGCCTCACGCCAAGAGCGCCGGCTGCCGATCTCGTCCATCGCTGGAACGTCGTCGTCGAACCAAAGGTTTCGCAGGTGCTGCAGCTCCAGGTAATCGTAGACACCGGGATAGGGCGGGCTTGTGAGGATGAGGTCGACCGGCTCGACGTCGAGCTTCCGCGCGTCGCCCGCTCGAATGCTCGCCGGCGGCGTGCCCTCGGGGACCAGCTCACGCAGCGCAACCAGGCGCCGCGCGAGCTCGCGGGCCTTCTTGTGAAACAGCACGCTCGCCGTGCCAGGTGGGCGGTGGTGCTCTTCGCGGCGAGCCTGCGTGTCCGAAGCGCGCCAGCTGGTCTTCACCACGATGGAAGAGAAGACGACGCGCAGCAGATCGCGCACAACGCCATCTCCAGCTTCCATCGCCGAACCTATCGCCCAAAGCTCAGCCAGCACATGAGGCGCGTACCACTCCCCGAGCGCCTGCTCGACGCCCGGAGGCGCCGGATGACGAACGGCGCGCCCCGCGGCTGCGAGCGACCGAGACGCGCTGCGCACGGCCGTGAGCACCTCGTCAGAGACGACGGCCGTGCGCGCACGCGCGACCCGCAGCGCCGTGGGGCCGAGGTCGCGCCCCTCGACGACGCGGCCAGCGAGCAAGCCTTCGACCAGGACGGTGCCGCCACCACAGAAGGGGTCAAGCACGCGCTGCCCCGGAAAGAGCGCGAGCAGGTCGCGCGCGGCGTCCGGGTGCAGGCCCGCTGGGTAGGTGTGAAAGCCGTGAGTGACACGCTCCTCGCGCTCCTCAACGGCGAGCGCGAGCGCCATCGCCTCGCTAAGCGAAGGTTCGCCGCTCACGGTACGCCGTAGCGTGGGCTTTCCTGTGGTCGTTCGCGTCGCCATGCGTTCCTCCGGGCTGCCCCGCTAACGCGAAGCCCCGCCACCACGAGCGTTCACCGCGAGCGCCCGGAGACGCGCCGCGACATCGCCCGGTCCCGCGCTGTCCGGCACGAAGTCCATGGGGCCGTAGCGCCGGACCAGCGACTCCCAGCGCCGCGGCTCGGACGCGAAGTCGAAGGAGAGCAGCACCGGCAGGTCTACCCCCTGCGCGCGCAGCTCCGCGAGGATGTAGGTGCCTTGGTGGTCTTCGATGAACTGCCGCGCCTGGGCGGTGTCGCCGTTGAACTGGTCGGCGACCGCCACCACGTCGCCATAAAGCTCGTGCGGTGGGGCACGGTCAAAGCGCATGTCCAGGTAGATGGCCTCGGCCGCCTCCGCCTTCAGCGCCGTGAGCGCCTGCGGGCCGCTACCAGCGCGCCGCCACTCAAAGCCGTCGTGCAAGAAGCGCTGAAGGGTCTCGCTATACTCGAAGCCGTCCTCGATGATCAGAACCTTCACTCGACCTCCCGTTCGGCGAGAGGCAACCTCACCGTTATGGCTTTCTTCCAGTGTTTTCGGTCCTCGACACGAATGGATCCGCCGTTTCGGCTGATGAGATCGACCGTGATGCCCAAGCCGTGCTCAAGGTAGCGACCGCGCAACAGCGCAGTGGTCACCTGCTTGGGCGCGTCGTCGAGCACCGCGATCACGACGCGCTGCACGCAGGTGATGGGGTCCTCCTCGATCGTGATGTGCACACCCACCCGCAGCTCGCCCGCGTCCAGCGTCGCTTGAAGCGCGTTGCGCAGCAGGTTCGCGAGGATGTCGCGCAGCTCGTCGCGGAACAGGCGCACCGCCGCGTGCGGCTCGACGCGCACGTCGAACTCGGGCTCCATCTGCGTGCGAAACGCCGGCTCCGCCGCGACGCGCGCCCAGATTGCGCGAACAAGCTCGGCGTCGAGCGGCAGCACACAGAGCGACGTCAGCCACCGGCCGAGCTCGCGGTAGCCCTCCCCCGTGAGCGCGTCAGCGGCGCTGCGCAGCGCTGGTGCCACCCGAGCGTCACCACACGCGAGCCCGTGGCGGCTTTGGCGCACCTCACCCATACCCACAAGGATCGGACGAAAGCGCTCGTCCTTCCACCTCAGATTGAGCCGCACACCGTGGACGCGGGCGAGGCCCGCTAACGTGTCGAGGTAGCCGTCGAAGCGCGTGAGCGCGCCGCCTTCGCCGAAGAGCCGATCGGCCGCCCACGCCCCGGTCTCGGTCCGCCCAAGCTCTAGGTCGTCCGCGACGACCGCCAAGAAGGTCGTGTTGTGCTTGAGGACCTCGTGCCGCATCGCGGACACGGTGCGCGCGACGTCGCGGTACAGGTCGGGGTGCGCCGCGAGCAGCTCGTCAAGGGAGGCGCCGCTGCGACGACGCCACCACCACAGCAGCGGCGCCCCCACGAGCAGCGCCACGAGCGCCATCGCGAGCGCGATCAGCGTTTGGCGCTGTCCCGCGACCGAGACTCGCAGCGCGACGGCGTCGTCGTACTCGGCCCCGGACGTCGCCGCGCGAAAGTACGCGTCGAGGTGCCGCTCCGCTTCGGTGATGTGCCAAGCACCCGCCGCTCGACGCGCGAGCAAGAAGTGGGCGCCGGGGTCGCCGAGCTCTGCCGCCTCGCGCCAGAGCCGCACGCGCTCCTCGCCCGTGGCGTACAAGCCGAGCACTGTCTTCACCGCAGCTTGATCAGGCTCCAGCTCCGAGCTGCGCTTGAAGGTCGCCACAGCCGCGGGTGCATCGCCCGCAGCGAGCTGAAGTCGCGCCTTAAGGTTGAGCGCAGGCACGTAGGTACTAAGCTCATAACCGACAGACGCGAGCACCTCTTGCGCGCGCACACCTTGCCCCTGACTGTCCAGGGCCATCGCCATCCAGTACGCCTCCCAGGCCTGATCGCTGAGGCCGTTCGGGGGGGCTACCGGCTCGGCGGTGAAGGTGGTGGCGGCGGGCTCCCAGGCGATGTCCGCGAGGGCGCGCCGCGCGTCCACAGCGGCGGCGTCGTGAGTGCCATCCGCGAGCTTGCGCAGCTCGACGCGCGCGTCGTCGACCCGGCCCAACCGAAGCAGCACCTGGGACCGAAGCAAGCGCGCGGGGCGCTGTCCGGGGTTCGCCTGCAGCGAGCGGTTCAGCCAGTATTGAGCCTCGTCGTCAAAGCGCGCCCCCGCGCGCTCGGCCAACAGCGTGCCGAGCGCCCGAGCGGGCTCGGCCTGTAGCGGCGCCAGCGACACAGCGCGCCTGGCTGCCTGCTCCGCCTCGCGCAGCTCACCCTCCATCACGAGCACGTCGCTAAGCGCGACCCACACCTCCGCCACGCGCGGCGCCTGCTGCGAGAGCTGCGTGAGCCGCTCGCGGGCTTGTCGAAGATCGCCCGACGCGTACAAGGCGCGTGCGCTCGCGAGGGCGAGGCGTTGGTCAGCGGTGGGCGAGCGGCCCGCTTGGGCCATGAGCTCGCGCGAGAGACGCCGCACCTCCGCCGCTTGGGCGAGCTCATCGAGCCAGGTCGTGTCGCCCACAACAGCACCTCGAACCACCTGAAGCACTGCACGAAGTCCACCTGGATCATCGGCGTCCTCTGCCGAGGATGCGACGGCGCTCGTCGCTTCACGCAGCAGGATCGGGTCGGCGTCTGCCCCTTGAAATGCGAGCGCGCTCTGGAGCCGCTTGAGCGCGTCCTCGGGGCTCGTCGCGGCGAGCGCCACCGCTTGAAGGAGAAGCGCGCGGGCTGGTCGCCCTAAGCTCACCTGCTCCAGGCGCCCAAAGGTCGCGACGGCCTCCCCGGCCGCGTCACGCTTGAGCTGCAAGCGCCCGAGCGCCTCCAGCGCCTCCTCGTCGAAGCCGAGCGACGCCCAGGCCGCCTCCGCCTCGGCGTCCCGTCCGACCGCGCCGAGCGCGCGAGCGCGTCCAGCCCGCGCGGCGATGAAGTCGGGCTCCAAGCGAAGCACTGCCTCCCACGCTCGAAGCGCGCGCTCGGACTGCCCCGCACCCTCCGCGCCCTGAGCGAGGTCGCAGCTCATCGCAGCCGCCGGCGGCAGCGCCTCGCACACCTCCGCAGCGCGCGCAGGTGTGCCCCACAGCGAGGCTCCGAGCGCTAGCGTGACGCAGAGCTGGCGGTGCTCACCCAAGCAGCTCCTTCATGTCGCGCACCTTGAGGCCGAGCTGATTGAAGCGCAGCTGCACCTTGCGCGCGTGCTCCGCGTCGCCGAGCAGCGCGATGGCCATCTTGGCGAAGTCGCCGCGATGCTCGATGTACAGGTGCACGAAGTACTGCCGCTCGGTCTCTTGAGCGACCTTGTTCAGCGAGTCTTGGGGGGAGAGCGTCACCACCAGCTGGCCGGCGTCGAGCGCAGGCGCCTCGGCGCGCTCCGCGGAGCGCTCGGCGGCGCGCAGGGCCTCGGCCGGGAGCGGCCCCAGCAGATCGCGCACCACCTTGGGACGCACCGCGAGCACGTCGGCGCGCTCGCCGCTCGGCAGCGCGAGCATCTCGGAGACCGCGAACAGCGCCGCGTTCTCCACGACCATCGCAAACTCCCTGAGGTTTCCGGGCCATGTATGGGCTCGAAGCAAGCGAACGGAGCGCTCGGGGAACAGCAGCGTGAGGGTGGGCTGCCGGCGGGCGGGAGCGGCCTCGCCGACCACCACGTCCAAGGCGTCGCGGCGCAGCCCGTTGCGCTCGCAGTAGTCGCCCACCAAGCCCGAGAGGTACGGGCGGCGCAGCGCCTGCGCGACGCCAAACTCGAGCAGCTGCACCAGGTCGATCGAGCGTTCGGCGAGCGGCGGCAAGCGCACCGCAGCAGCGGGGTTCAAGCGCATGTAGAGGTCGGCGCGAAACAGGCCTTGGGCGACGCGCTCGGCGAGGTCCTCGTGGGTCGCGACGACGAGCTTCACGTCCACGCTGCGCTCGCGCACCTCACCTAAGCGCACGACCACGCTCTCTTGCAGGACGCTCAGCAGCATCTTCTGGGCGTCTGCGCTCAGGTTGCCGACCTCGTCCAAGAAGAGCGTGCCGCCGTCGGCGGTCTCGAACGCCCCCGCGCGATCGGCGGTTGCCCCTGTATAAGCGCCGCGCGAGGCGCCAAAGAGCGTCGCCGACATGAGCTCATTGGGCACCGTCGACAGGTCCACCGCGACGAACTGCCCGCGCCGGCCCGAGCGCTGGTGGATGTGGTGGCGCGCGAGCAGGCTCTTTCCGGTGCCAGTGGGGCCGAGGAGCAGCACCGGCAGGCGCCCGAGGGCGAGCACCTTGAGGCGCTGGCGAAGCTGGCGCATGACGAGCGACCTGCCCCAAAAGATCGGGCCCTCGCTGATGTCGCCCTCGCGCGCCGCCAAGATGTTGGCGATCTGCGCCTGTAGCGAGCGCGCGTCGACGTAGTCATCATCCAGGAAGTAGGTGTACTCCTGCCCCGCAGCTGCGACGTCCTCCAAGACGACGTCCTCGCGCGAGGTCATGAGGATGACCGGCAGATCCGGGTAGCGAGCGCGGAGCAGCGCGAGGATCTCGAGGCCCTGGCGCCGCTGCAGCCCCTCGAGCCCGTCATCCCCCACGGTGCCGACGAGCTCCTCGGCGGGGATGGCGAAGTGAACGTCCAGCAGGACGAGATCGACGGCGCCGCGCGCGCGGCCGAGCGCCTCCGCAGCCTCGCGCCAGCTCCGCGCAGGGCCACGGTAGCGGTGCTCGCTGATCGCCCGCCGACAGAGATCCAGGTAGTGGTCCTGGTCGTCGACAATCAAGATCTCGGCCATCAATCTACGCCCTCGTGACTCTCAACCGCTGTTCGAGCGCATGGCACCCGTCTGAGACCTCGCGCGCGCCGAGGATACCTTGGGACACCACAGCGGCGTCGCAGGGTCCAGCGCGCAGCGCTTCGATCACGACCGATAGCGCGCTCATGGCCTGGTCCACGCGCCGCAGCTCGGGGAGCTCCGCCAAGGAGACCCTGACGTCGCGCACGAGCGGCGCTTCGCCGAAGAACACCGCCCTGGAGCTGCGCCACACGTCTTGGGCGTCGGACACGCCGCTCGGCCCGCGCCGCGTCGCGAGGAGATCTGCGCGAAGCGCCTGCTCGCGCTCCTCGTGCGGAGCATCACCCGCGAGCCACCTGGTGCGAAAGGCGATGTACTTGCCGAGGTCGTGTTTGAGGCGCCGCGCGTGTGCGGCGATCGCCTCGCGTTGCGCGCTGTCAGCGGGGAGCATCGTTCCCTCCAGAGCGTGCGACGATTGTAGGGGAGGAGCGGCGCTGTCATCAGGAGCCGAAGCGGATAGTCTTTGAAACATGCACGTCTACCGCTGGGATCTCGACCGGACCTACCTCGACACCGACATCCACTCGATGCGGGGGCTGCTGCGCGCCGCGGTAGAGACCGCCGCCGAGAAGCAGAACATCCCCGGCTCGGCGGCCCTGTTGCGCGCGCTCGTGCGCCACGACCCCGACGCGCGCGTCGTGGTGCTCTCCGGCTCCCCAACGCAGCTGCGCGACGTGCTCATGGAGAAGCTCGCGCTGGACGGCGTTCGCGTCGATCGCCTCGTGCTCAAAGACAGCCTCTCCAGCCTCAAGCGCGGGCGGCTGCGCGCGGTCACGGGGCAGGTAGGGTACAAGCTCCCGCAGCTGCTCAAGCTGCGCGAGGGCCTGGGCCCAGGCGTGCACGAGACGCTCTTCGGCGATGACTCCGAGGTCGATGCGCTGGTGTACAGCGTCTACGCTGACGCGATCGCTGGGCGCCTCAAGGGCCGCGAGCTCTCGCGCATCATGGAGGCTGGCGGCGCCTACTCGGACGCCGTGCGCGACGCGCTCGCCTCGCTCGACCGCGTGGGTCACTCCGACGCGGTGCGCGACATCTTCATTCGCTGCGATCACCGCGTGCGCGTCGCACAGTTCGCCCTGCTGGGGCCTCGCGTCATCCCCGTGTTCTCTTGGTTTCAAGCGGCGCTCGTGCTGTGGCACCGCAAGCGCTTGGACGCGACGGACGTCTTCAACGTCGCCCGCGCCATCGCCGAGCAGGCTCGCGTGCCCGACGTCGCCCTCGCCGGCCTGCTTCAGGACATCGTTCGCCGCCACCACCTCCCCCCCGAGGCCGCGCGCGCTTGGCTGGACGACGCCATCGGCCTCGGACCGCTCGCGTCCCAGCTCCATCGCGCCCTCGACCTGCTCGGCGACCCGCCGCAAGCGCCCAACTGGCCAAGCACACCGCAGTACCTGGCCTTCTTAAAGGCCGTCGAGGGGCAGGAGCCCGCCTAGGCTTCGGACAGCGACACCGCGGGATCGATCGTAGGATCCTCGGCTGGGGGCGGCACCTCCGCCGAGGCCTCGGCGACCCGCTGCTCGATGGGTGGCTCCGGGTAGGGCTTGCCCTCGCCCAAGAAGTCGTCGACGTAGATGCGGTACATGGAGATCGCGAGCGCGACGAGCACCGGGCCGATGAGCACGCCCGCGAGCCCGAAGGTCGACATGCCGCCAAAGATCGCGATGAACACCAACAGCGGGTGCACGTTGCTGTTGCCGCGCAAGAACAGCGGCTTGAGCAGGTTGTCCACGCTGCCTGTGAGCGCGATGGACCAGATCGTGAGGAAGATCGCCCAGCCGCCGCCATGCGTCGCCGCCGTCCACAACACCACCGGGATCCAGACGAACGCGGTCCCGACGAGGGGCACAAAGCTAAACACACCGGTGAGGATCGCGAGGAAGATCATCGACGGCACGCCGACGATGGCGTAGCCGATGCCCGCGACGAGGCCCTGAATCGCGCCGGTCGCCAACGACCCCACGACCGTGTTGTTCGCGAACTCGGCGAACACCCCGAACAGGTGGTCCTCATACTCATCGTTGATGGGAGAGAGCTTCTTGAGGGCGAGCAAGACGCTCGGGCCATCGCGGTAGAGCGACACCACCGCGAAGAAGAAGATGACGACGTCGAGCGACCACCGCCCCGCGGACGCGATCATCGCGGGCACGCCGGTTCCGAGCCCGTTGAAGAGCTTGAGCACCCCCGCTTGCACTGGCCCGGACACCGCCTTGATGGGGTCAAAGTCGACCGGCATATACGCGATCGCGTCGCGAACATAGGGCTGACTTTCAAGGTACGCGCGACCTTGTTCGGCCCACCGCACGAGCTGGTCGTCTTCGATCGCCGTCGAGCCGGCCTGCGCGAAGTTCACCGCCTCGCCGAGCGCTACCCAAATCACGGCGCTGAGCGGGCCAAACACGGCGAGCATCAGGCCCGCCAACGTGAGGCCCGAAGCGAGCGAGCGCCGCCCGCCGCACCGGGCGAGGACGCGCTCGTAGAGCGGCCACGTCACGATCACCACGACCACCGCCGCGCCCAGCACGTAGAGATAGGCTGAGAAGAGCACGACCACGCCCACGATGGTCGCCATGAGGAGCCCTAAAAACCACCGATCTTCGATGTGTTTCGCCCAACCACGTTGCATTAGGTATCTCCGAGCCCGGCGGCGCTGGCGCCGTCGCGAATACGACCGATGAGGTCACCATTTGCTGACTTCGCAGCCACCTTAATTGCGTTGCGAATCGCGCGCGCCTCGGAGCGGCCGTGCGCCTTGATGACCACCTGATCGAAGCCCAACAGCGGCGCGCCGCCATAGGCCTTCCAGTCCGTGAGCCGCTTGAGCTCCTGAATCCCTCCCGAGAGCATGGACAAGCCGACCCGCCACTTGAGCTTGCGGCTGGAGGCCTCGCGGGCGACGTCGCGCACGACCTCGCCCACCCCCTCGAGCATCTTGAGGACGACGTTCCCGAGGAAGCCGTCGCAGACGACCACGTCGGCCGTACCGCGCGGGATGTCGAGGCCCTCGATGTTGCCGATGAAGTTGAGCGGGCCGACGAGGAGGCGGCGATGCGCCTCGATGATCGCCGGTGTGCCCTTGCCGCGCTCGGTGCCGTTGGACAGCAAGGCGACCCGCGGACTGGCGACCTCAGAGACGATGGACGAGTAGGCCGCCCCCATCACCGCGAAGGCGACGAGATCTTCGGGGGTCGCGCTAAGCGTAGCGCCAACGTCGAGCATAAGCCCGAAGGGGTCGCCGTGGGGTCCGTGGCGCGCTTCGGTGGGGTGTACCGCGGCCAAGGCCGCGCGCTGCACGCCTGGGAGACGCTGAAAGACTCGCGCGGAGGCTAAGATCGTGGCACCTGTATGTCCAGCGGACACGAGCGCGGTCGCCTCGCCTGACGCGACGAGCTGGGAGGCCACGAGGATGGAGCAACGAGGCCGCTGATCGAGGGCTGCACGCGGGTCGGCCGCCATGGGGACGACGCCGTCAGCGCGAACCAGCGTCAGGCGCTTTGGCGAGTACTCGACGTCGTCCAAGATCTTCGACATCTGCTCAATATCGCCGACCGCGAGCACATGAACGTCGGTGGCCTCCAGGGACAGGGCAGCCGCCCCCCTGACCGCCGCATCCGCGCCGTTGTCGCCGCCCATCGCGTCCAGAGCCACCACACGCATGCGCGTCCCCTCCATCGCGGCATCCTAGCACCCGGCGCGCCGCCAAGCGGAGGCGGGGGTGCTCGCCGCCCGATGGGAACGCGCGTGAGTCGCTAGCCCACCCACTCATGAAGCGTGTGCATGGTGAGGAACAGCACTTGAAAGGTGCCAAATACCGCGAGCAACAGCCAAAGCCAGGGGCGTCGCGAGGGGCGAGCGACCCAGGTCGCCATGGCCACAAACACCGGCCACGCGAGGAGCTCGTAGCGCATACCAGACATAAAATTAGCGGTGATAGGCGGGATAATCCCCATCCACACCACCCAGGCAAACCAGGTCTTGTCGAGCCTCCAAAGGGTGGGCAGCGTGATGACGGTGAGCGCGAAGGCGACGCGGTCTTGGGGCGCCGTCTTGAAGCCGCGCCGCGCGATCTCGTGGACGTCCCAGAACTGATTCCACGCGCTGACAGGGTGCCAGAGGTTGGAGAGCTTGGCGCCCGTGATGTAGCCCTTTTGTGCCTCGAACGCTGCGAAGGGCGTGCCTGTTTGTATAGTTTCTACACCGAAAAAGCAGAGTGAGCCCATGGCTGTGAGGCTAAGCGGGGCGAGGGTTCGGACGAGCGAACCGCGCTCGCGGTACCAGACGAGGAGCAGGTGAATCCCGAAGATGATGGAGATGAAGTGTCCTGGCGGGCGAACCAGCGGCATAATCGCGCCGATCATCGCGGCGTTCCATGGCTTGTTTCGGCCGAGCTCGTGAAAGAAGCCCGCGGACAGCGCGAAGAAGAGGGCCTCTGAGTAGGGGAGCGCTAGGTAGAAGGCGGCTGGGTAGGCGAGCAGGATCATCGCGGCGGCGTCGGCGTGCACGTCATCCAAGCGAGCGGCGACAGCGCGCCACAACAAGATGACGCCCGCGACGGTGAACAGGTTGGCCAGTACGAGCGCGGCGGTGAGCGGATCTGTGAGCCACATGCCGACGCGAATCAGCGCCGGCCACAGCGGATAGAACGCGTCCGACATGGGGGTGGGCGCGTCTCCACCTACCGCTTTGGCTAGGTAGTGTGCAGCGTCCCATGTCTTGAAGCGCGTGCTGTCGTCGACCGGCGCGTGCCGGGGCCACTGCATGGCGTGCTCGTACATGCCCTTGGCAAAGGAGCGCGCGAGGTACTCCCCCGCGACCCAGATGTACGCCAGAATGAAGAGCCGCTGCACGGCCAAGGCGCCGATGCGGCTCTGGTAGGTCGGCTCAACCATCATCGTCCCCACGGCGCTGAGTTAGAGCCGTCTAGGATTCTTTATCGACGTGCCCGGTCGCGTGCTACTCACGGGCTCGATCTCGCTGACGGCGACGCCTGGCCGCGAACCCGCGCCGCGAGCCCTCCGCTGGTGTCGCCTCAAAAGACGGGATAGCGCGGCCCGCGGAGGGACCGATGAGCGAGCCAAAGTCCGAGAACATCCGCTGGCATCATGGTGAGTTCGAGCGCAGCGAGCGCGAGCAGCGAATGGGCCAGCGCGGCTGCGTCGTCTGGTTCACGGGCCTGTCGGGCTCCGGCAAGTCAACGGTCAGCCGCCGCGTCGAGTCGCGCTTGGTCAAGCGCGGGCGCGTCGTGTACACCCTCGACGGTGACAACCTCCGCTATGGCCTCAACCGCGACCTCGGCTTCTCCCCCGAGGACCGCGTCGAGAATATTCGACGGGTCGCGGCGGTCGCCGAGCTCTTCGCTGACGCAGGTGTCATCTGCCTCACCGCGTTTATCAGCCCATACCAGTCGGACCGCGACGCCGCGCGCGCGCTCGTGCCTGACGGCCGCTTCATCGAGGTCTTCGTCGACACCCCGCTCGCTGTGTGTGAGGCGCGCGACCCGAAGGGCCTGTACGTGAAGGCGCGGGCCGGAGCGCTCACCGGCTTCACCGGCATCGACGCGCCCTACGAAGCCCCGGCTCAGCCCGAGGTGCGCCTCGACACGACCACGTTCGATCTCGACGCCTGCGCCCAGCAGGTGATCGACGCCCTCGAAAGGCGCGGTCTGTTCGAGCGCTGAGGCGCGCCGGGTCGAGCGAGTCGGTTATGGGACCCGCCTGGAGGAGACCCGTTGAGCGACAACCGAGGGCTCGTGCTGGCGGTAGCCGGAGCGGCGGCGCTGACTGCGACGGCCGCCTTGGTGCGCGTCAGCTCGGGTGGTCACGGCGGCGCGCGCTCCGCTCGTTTCGAGCCGGTCGCGCCCGTCGTCACCCGAAGCGGCGCGGTTCAGCCGTTGATGAAGGGTCCGATTCGCGTCACGCTCACCCCAGCGAACGCGTCCGATGAGGTCGTGGTGCACTGCGGCTCGTTTCGACAGGCTCTCACCCCCAAAGACGGCGTCGTCGTGTTTACAGGGCTCCCGCAGGTCACCTGCGAGATCGCGCTCCACAGCAACGCGCCCCCCTATTCACCGGTCTACCCGGGCGACGAGCTCGAGTGCATGTGGCTCGAGCATCGAACCCTGTGCGTCGGCGGCGTCGCCACCAAGATGCCCGCGCACGTCGGCGTGGACTCGGCCGCTGGCGGCGTGCTCTCGGTCGACGGAGGGCGCGTCGGCGCGCTGCCCCTCTCCGACCTGCGGTTTGCCCCTGGCTCGCACGAGATCGTCGTAGAGCTTGAGCCAGGAGTCACCCTTCCCTGGACCCTCCTCGTCTCGCCAAACGAGACAGTACAACTCGCATTTCCGGCACCCGCCGGCTACATCGCGCGACCATCCGCGCAGGAGCTCTCCGATGGCTGACGAACAGGCCCATGGCTTTGAAGCCGAGCGTGAAGTGGGGCGCATCAACGCCTTCTTCCCCATCCTCCCCCGCCTAGGCAACGAGCTCGCGGCGCGGCGTCCGTGGGACGGCATGGTGCTCGCCCTGAACCTGCACCTCACCACGCTCACGGCGGTGTTGCTGCGCGAGCTTCAGCTCGGCGGCGGGACCTTCGTGGTCTGTGCAGCGAGCTCGCACACCACCGATCAACGGGTCGTGCGCATGTTACGCAACCAAGGCGTCGAGGTCTACACTGGCGGCGATCTGGAGGACCGCTTCGCGCAGACCCTCGCCCACCAGCCCGATCTGCTCGTCGACGTCGGCTTTGACCTGTTGAGCGCCGCGATTCGCCACCCGAACGGCGCCCGCGTCCGCGGCGCTGTCGAGCTCACGCGCAGCGGGATCACCCGCCTGCGAGCCGCTGGCCCCATGCCCTTTCCTGTGGTGAACATCAACGACGGCCGCCTGAAGGAGGCCATCGAGAACCGCCACGGCGTCGGCGAGGCCATCTGGAAGGGCGTCGCTGACCTCACGGGCATGTACCTCTCCGGGCGTCGCCTCGCCGTCGTCGGCTACGGGCCAGTCGGCAAGGGGCTCGCGCAGCACGCGCGGTCCTCGGGCATGGCCGTCGAGGTCGTCGAGCGCAACGCTGTGCGCCGCTTGTTCGCGCACTACGACGGGTTCCCGACGCCCACGATCGAGCAGGCCATCGCCTCGTCGAGCGTCATCGTCACCGCCACGGGCCACGCGGGCGCCATCACCTTGGAGCACCTGAGCGTCGCGCGCGACGGCCTCGTGCTGGTGAACGCGGGCACTGGCGGCGACGAGATCGACGTGAAGGGGATTCAGCGCTCCGCTGAGCGCGAGGACCACATCGCCGAGCAGGTCGTTCGCTACAAGCTGCCCAACGGGTCCGCGGTCACCGTGCTCGGCGACGGACACCCGCTCAACATCGTGCTCAACTCGGGATCCCCCGAGCCCGTGCTGCTCCACTTCGCGGTGCTCGCGCTCGCGCTGGAGAGCCTCGCCGGACCGGGCGCCGCCCCCAACGGCGAGATGCTCGTTCCCGAGTCGATCGAGCGACGCGCCGCCGAGTTCGCGCTGGCCGCCCTCGCGCTGTCATGACCAGCGAGCAGCTCGCAGAGGGCCTGTCGCGCGGCATGGAAGCGCTGCACGATGGCTGGCCTGGCCAAGCGGTCGACGCCCTCGCCCCCGTCGTCGCCTCTCCCGAGCTCGCTCAAGCGCTCGACTTGCAGGACGTGCGCGCGCGCGCCTGCTCGCTCTACGCGCAGGCGCTCCTCGCCTGCGGGCGCACGCAGCAGGCCGCTTTGTGGGCTGGCACCGCGATGCGCATCCTCCAGCGCCACCCCGACCTCGAGGGCAAGCAGCTCGTCGCGCAGCTTCAAGAGGAGATTGAAGCTTCGGATCGCGCACAGGGTGGCGCGCTCGCCACCCTCGAGCGCCACCGAGTTCGAGCACTGTCGCTGGAGCAGCTGCTCGCGAGCGCCGCTGACGCCGACCAGCGCTGCGAGCTCGCGGTGAAGAAAGCGAACGCGCACCTAGACGAGGACCTGCTCATCGACGCGGCGGCCGCCGCCACGACAGCGCTCGAGCTCGCGGAGCGCTGTGCATCACCGCGCGCAAAGGTGCTGGCTCACCTCACGGCAGCGCGCGCGAAGGTCGCGCCGGCCTCCGAGCTGCTCGCAGCTGCGCTCGCGATCGCCGATCACAGCGACGACTTCAACCTCGTCGCCGCCGTCGCTCGCGCCGCGCGAATTCACGGGGTTGACCTCCCCAAGGAGACCATAGGATGAGCGATCGCATCCGCGTCGGCGCGATTGACGTAGGCACCAACTCCGTACACCTCCTCATCGCCGACATTCACGCAGACGGCACGATCACCGTCGTCGAGCGCGGTCGCGAGCAGGTCGAGCTCGGCGCGGGCGGCATCAGCTCGCAGCGCCTCGCACCCGACGCCTTCGAGCGTGGGCTGCGCGCGCTAGAGACCTTTCATCACGCTTGCTTGAGCTTCGAGGTCGACGACACCCACGTCGCAGCGACCTCAGCGGTGCGCGAGGCCTCCAACGGCGCGGCGTTCTGCGCCGCCGTCAAAGAGAGCACCGGCATGCGCGTGCGCGTCATCTCGGGGCGCGAAGAGGCCCGCCTCATCTACCTCGGCGCGCGCTCGGCCCTCGACTTCAGCCGCGGACGCGCGCTGCTCTTTGACCTCGGCGGCGGCTCCACAGAGTTCATCTTGTGCGACCCCGAGACCGCGATCCTCAGCGAGAGCGTGCCCCTCGGGCACATCCGCTTGGCCGACGCCTTTCACTCCAATGAGCGCATCGACGCCGAGCAAATGAACGCGCTGAGACGCACGATCCGCGCGGGCCTCAGTGATCTCAAGCAGCGCCTGCGTCCGCAGGACCTCGGCAGCCTCGTGGGAACCAGCGGCACCGTGCGCGCCCTCGCCCGCCTCGCGACCTTCTCGCGTGGCGACATCCCCCCCGAGCACGGTCATGGCCTCGTATTGCAGCGCGCGGAGCTGGAGAAGCTCATCGCGATGCTCACCGAGCGCCCGCGCTCAACCCTCACCGACCTGCCCGGCATGGACGCTCGGCGCGCGCGCACGCTGCCCGTCGGATCGGTGCTCGTCGCCGAGATCATGGACGCTGTCGGGCAGGACTCCCTGCTCACCTCCGAGCTCTCGCTCCGCGACGGGCTCGTCATCGACTGGGTGATGCGCCACCGCCCTCACGTTCGGCTGCTCGGCACCGTCACCGACCCGCGCCGTCGCAGCGTGCTCGCGCTGATGGAGCGATTCGAAGCCGACGTAGCGCACGCCGAGCGCACGGCGAGCTTCGCGCTGCATCTGTTCGACGCGACCGCCGCCATCCACCAGCTCCCGATCGACGATCGGCGCATGTTGGAGTTCGCCTCCCTGCTTCACGACATTGGACACCACATCTCGGGCCAGGACCACCACCGTCACGGCCAGTACCTCGTGCACCACTCCCGCATGCCGGGCTTCACAGCGCCCGAGATCGCGGTGCTGGGAAACCTCATTCGGTACCACCGCACGGGTCGCCCCAGACGGCGTCACCCCGAGTTCGAAGCGCTCGTTCCAAGCGCTCGTGCGCAAGTGCGGGTGCTCGCCGCCATCCTCGCGCTCGCCGACGCCTTCGACCGCAGCCACTCGCAGAACATCAGCCACCTCGACCTCACCCTCAGCGCAGAAGCGCTCCAGATTCGCGCTCACTGCGAGCAACCGGCGCATCTCGAGCGATGGGCTGCCATGAGCCGATGCGAAGCCCTCGCCGAAGTACTGGGCCGTGTGATTCAGATCGAGGTAGATTAGGCGCAGCCGCTGGAGGAAGACCTTGGGTTCCCCGTTCATCGAGTCCGCCGTCGAAATTCAGAAGCAGCTCGACGAGGCCACCGCGAAGCTCGCAGCCTACGAAGACGAAGTTCCAAGTGAACAAGCGCTGGATCGCCTCCGCGCGAGCGCGCCCACGCACCCCGTGTTCATCGGGCGGCTCTTCTTCGGGCTCGCCGCTGCGGTCTCGATGGCCCTCACGATCACCGCCTTCGCGTTCCCCTTCGTCGTGCCCATGCTCGACGTGGCCACCCAGCGCGACCTGCCGATCGCCGAGTTCTTTGCGCTTGAGCGCGCGCTCGCGCTGCCGCTGCCCGTCGCTCTCGGCGCGACGTCCCTCTTCTTGACGGTGGGCTTCTTCATGGCCCGCCTGGCCGCCGTGTCCATGGGCCGCGAGGCGCCCATGCTCGACTGGGAAGCGCGCGAGCACGCAGAGCTCGTCGCCGAGGTCAAGCAGCTCACCAGGCAGCGCAACGCGCTCCGGCGCGCCGACCCCACGCCGGCCGCGATGGGCCCGCGCGTCACGGCGCCGCCGGTGGATCCGAACGCTTCCTTCGTCTCCTTCGACGGCGGCGGTAAGGGCGCACCGCAGTGGGAGGAGCAGCCTACGTCGCCGCACTACGCCATCGCGCAGTCCGCGCCCGCCGCGGCGGAGTCCTTCTTGGAGTCGGGCTCATCCAGCTTCGAGGTTCGGCGAAGCACTGTCTTCCCCACCTGGGGGCCTTGCGAGCCCTGGCTGCAGAGCACCATCCAGAAGGTGCAGGACCTCGCGAACACCTTCCCGGTGCAGGCGCGCATCGAGTTCGACCAGGACCGCGGCATGCCGTTCACGCTTCGCCTGGAGCGCGCCACGCCCGCCATGACGCTGCGCGCGACCATCGCCTTCGTCGAGTTCTTGGCGAGCATCCCAGCGCCCCCGCTCGCGCGCATCGACGTCGCGCCCATTCAGGTGGACCGCATCTTCTACCGCAACGTCATGTCGGCGCTTGAGCCTCACTTCCCCGACACCTGCTCGCTCGACCGCGAAGACAGCGCCGTCATCCTCAAGTTCACGGCGCCGGACGCTCGCTGGGCGCGCTACCCCAAGCTGCCCACCGCCTAAAGACCATGCTCGACGCCCTGCTCGCCGCGTACAAGCTCAAGCACACGGCGCGCGCTGGTTGGCTGCGTGTCGGCGTACAAGCTCCCGAGTCCGTGGCCAGCCACAGCTGGGGGCTCTCGCTGCTCGTGCTCGCGCTGCTGCCGCCCGAGCTTGACCGGGGCCGGGCGCTCACCTACGCGACGCTACACGACGTCGCAGAGTCGCTCGCAGGCGACATCACCCCGCACGACGGCGTGTCTGAGCGCGACAAAGCGGTGCTTGAGCGCAGCGCCGTCCACGAGCTCAGCGCGCTCGGCCTACCGCCTGACCTCGCCGCGCTCTGGCAAGCCTACGAGGCGCAAGCCGACGCCGAGGCGCGCTTTGTTCGCGAGCTCGACCGCCTGGACATGGCGATACAAGCCTGCTGCTATGCCGATCGCGCCGAGGTGGGCGCGTTCTTCGAGAGCGCCGCCCGCGTCGTGCGCGACCCAGCGCTCGTCGCGCTGCTGAACCAAGCGCGTGAGCGCGCTCGCTAACCCGGAGGCCAGCTCAGCTTGCGGCCACCGAGCACGTGGCAGTGCAAGTGAAACACGCTCTGGCCCGCGTCGACGCCGTTGTTGATCACGAGCCTGTAGCCGCCGTCCTCCAAGCACTCGCGACGCGCGACCTCGGCCGCCGCGAGCAAGACGCGCCCGAGGAGCTCGGCGTGTCGCGGCTCAGCGGCAGCGACGCCCGTGATCAGCAGCTTTGGGACGACGAGCACATGCACCGGCGCCGCTGGGTTGATGTCGCGAAAGGCGAGCACATGCTCGTCCTCGTAGACGATGTCCGCCGGGATCTCGCGCGCGATGATGCGCTCAAACAGGGTCATGACGTCGCTCCAGGGGCAAGGGTCGCGAAGTCGACGCCGGTCAGCTCGATGCTGCGCTCCCAGAGCGCCTTGGCGTCGTCGAGGTTGTGGGAGCGCGGGTTGCTCTGCACGCGCTTGGGCGCGCCGATCATCTCAAACCAGCGTGACGGACCGTAGCAGGCGCCGGGCTCGACGTCCGCCCCAGTCGCTGCCAGCAGCGTAGGCAGCGCGCCGGCCTCGGCGTCCTGCGCGAGGTAGCGATTGCCCGCGCCCCAGAACCACCCTGACAGCTTGGAGCCCGTGACCTGGGGACCGACCATCTGCAGGTTGGTGGACGCCCAGCCCGGATGACACGCGACGCTCATGGTCGGCGCGCCAGCGGCGGCCAAGCGGCGCTGGAGCTCGTACGCGAAGAGCAGGTTCGCGAGCTTGCTCTGCCCATACACAAACCACTTCTCGTAGCGACGCTCGCGCATCAGGTTGTCGAGGTGCAACCAGCCCATCTTGTGCGCGTTCGAGCTGAGGGTGACCACGCGCGCTCCCGGATGCAGCACGCGATCGACCAGCAGCCCCGTCCACGCGAAGTGCCCCAGGTGGTTGGTCCCGAGCTGCATCTCGAAGCCGTCTGGCGTCAGGGTGCGCGGGATAGCCATGATGCCCGCGTTGTTGATCAGCAGATCGACGCGCTCGACGCGCTCGCGCACCTGCGCCGCTGCCGCCCGCACCGACGCGAGGCTCGCCAGATCGAGCTGAACCCACTCGAACTGGCCCTCCGGCACGCGCTCTTGAAGCGAGGCGACCGCAGCCGCAGCGCGCTCAGCGCTGCGACAGGCGAGCACGACGCGGGCCCCCGCCTCGCCCAAGCGGCGCGCTGCGACGAAGCCGATGCCGCTGTTCGCGCCGGTGATGACCGCGGTGCGGCCTGCTTGCGAGGGGATCACGAGATCGGACATCGCTGCTCCTGCTAGCGTCCGACCTATCCCTCAGCGCGACGCAGCGCCCCTACCGCCGACGGCGGAGCAGCGCGAAGACACCGAGCATCGGGACGAGCGTGATCGGCGACGAGGGCAGCGCCGGGCCACACAAGCGCACGGTGCCTTGGTCGCAGCCGGTCCGCACCGGCCGGTCCCACCCTGCTGTGTCGGGTCGATCTCCGGTGTCGGTGGGGCGCCAGGTGTCGACCCAGCCGGTGCCCGTGTCCAGCCAGGTGTCGCTCCCCGAGTCGGTGCCGGGATCCGTGCCCGGGTCGACCGGCTCCGCGCCGAAGTCCGCGGGGCGCACGCAGGTCTCGGTACCGCCGGTGCTTACGTTCCCGGCCTGATCAATCGCCCGAAGGCTCAAGCAGATCTGCGAGGTGCCACCCTCGGGCAGCGCCTGGTAGACCACGTTCTCTTTGGAGGATGTGGCGACGGTGAAGCCGTTGCGCACGAGCGCGTAGGCTACTGCGTCCGGGCTGGGCGCCGCGGAGGTGACGGTCAAGCTCCAGCGTTCGGGACCGGCGTCGCACGCGCTGGACGCGCCGTCATCGGCGAGCACCTGCCCGGTCACCGCGTTGAGGCCGTTGAAGGTGGGCGGCGTGACGTCTTGGTCGGCGCCCGTCGTGAAGTGCAGCTCGGCGGAGGTGGCCGGCTGGCCCGCGTACTCCATCGACGGCCCTTCGAGCGTGATGGTGTAGGTCGTGTTGGGGCTGAGCGGCTGCGAGGGCACAACCACCGCCACCGAGGGCGCGAGCTCTTCGAGCAGGCCACCCGAGCGAACGGCCACGGATGCGGGCACCTGCGCACCACCGGCGGGGCCGGTCAGGGTGACGCTCAGGCCCGACAGCGTGCGCTCGTGAAACACGACGATCTGGGCGTTCACGGGGACGTCGACCGCGCCGTCAGCGGGCGCGATGCTCACGATGCGCGTGACCGCATCACAGGCCAGCGCGGGCCCGCTCAAGAGCGCAAGCGCCACCAGCGTCATCATCACCTTCATCGGCCACCTCGTGTGCCCATCCATAGCACAGCGAGATGGGCGACGGCGACAACCGGTGTCAGTAGCGAGCGGTGACCGGCAGCACGAGCACGCCGCCTTCGTGGCGGGGCCCCGCGACGATAAAGCTGCGATTTCGATGAATGCTCACCGTGGTGTCCAGGAGCATGCTGGTGCCGTTCATCATGCGGACGCGCAGCTTGGCTTCTTCATCGGTGCGATCGAGGAGCTGAATGCGCACCTTTCGGCCGCCCTCGATGGGGAAGATGGTCTCTTGCTTGAGCGCGAGCGAGGCGGTGCGGGTGTCGAGCAGCCGATAGCCCGTGTAGTTGAGGAAGCGCAGGTGCTTCACAATCGCTGGGTCGAGGTTCGGATCGACGACGGTGCTGTCGTTGGTCGCGTGAACGACCTGCAGCTCCACCTCGACCCGCTGCGCGACCGGCGCCGTGGGCGCGGGGACACCGCCACGCGGCGGGACCGGCGGGCGCCCGGGCGGCGTCTGCGCAAAGGCAGCGCCGCCGAGCGCCAAGACGGCCGTCAGGCAGAAGGTTCGCAGCACTCGGTCCAGCGATCTGCTCAAAGCACGATCTCCTCGTTGACCAGGATGATGACCGGGGCGTTCTCCCCCTCACCACGGTAAACCGTCGCGGTCGCGTTGTCCGCCACGCTGAGCTCGTTCACGACGATCTCGTCACCCGAGGCGAACTGGAGCGCGACGGGATGAGGCGGCGTGAAGGCGCCATCGCCCCCGGGCAAGCCCACCATGACCGCGAACAGCGCGACCGCGGCGACCGCGAGCGAGGTGATCTGCCAGCGGTTGTCGTTGGCCGGCTGGGGCACCCGTGGGAGCGACTGCACGGCGCGCCCGCGAATATTCGCCATGACCGCGTCCGCCAGGTCCACCGTGCCCGCTTGCGCGCGCACCGCGTCGGCGAAGGCCTGGCCGTCCCAGCCCTGCACCTGCTCGATGTCGTCCAGCCCAAGCTGCGGCGCCACCGCCTGCCAGGTCCCGCTCACCTCACCTGCGTCGGCCTTGAGCTCAGCGCGCAGGCGCCGGCCCATCGCCGCGAAGTCCGTCATGACCAAGCCAGCGCTCGGGTGGGCGCGGAGGCGGGCGTTGGCTTGTAGGAGCGCGTCGCCACGCAGCTCGTGGTCGAGCAGCGCTGAGAGCCAGGTTTGATCGACCTCAGCGAGCACCTGCTCGACGACGTCCACCTGCCCAGCCTCGGCGCGCACCGCCATCGCGAGCCCCACCGGGCCCATGGTGCGCTCCAGCGTCTCCAGCACCTCGGCGGTGACGTGGACCTCGCCGGCCTCGGCGCGCACGGCGTCGGCGACGGGCAGCTCTTGGTGCGCGGGGAAGATGGCCGCGACCACCGCGTCCGCCACATCCCACGCCGCCGAGGCCGTCACCGCCTGGGCGAGCTCGGCGCCAAGGCCATCGTCTACCCCGAGCAGGCCCAGCAGCGCGCCGGCCCCCAGCTCGGGCTCTTCGTCGAGCGCGTCGCGGAGCTCGTCGGGAAAGCGCGCATCCGACGCCAACAGCGCGCGAGCGCGTGTCAGCTGTTCGGGAGTAGCGGCCCCCTCGGCGATGTCCTGCAGCAGCGTCTCGAGCGTCTTACCACTCATCACGCACCTCGCGGGTTCGTTCTGTCGTGGGTAGGACGCTGGGCTAGAACAAACATTCGAGCCTCTAGCGAATCGGCGCGAGGAGCTTCTGGAGCTTCTTGCGCGCGTAGAAGAGGCGCGACATCACGGTGCCCTCGGGGATGCCCATGATGTCGGAGATGTCCTTGTAGGAGAGGCCCTCGAGCTCGCGCAACAAGATGGCTTGGCGCTGGTCTTCGGGGAGCTCCTCGATCGCCGCCATGATGTGCGTGTGGAGCTGCTGGCGCTCCAAGCTGCGCGAGGGGCTCTCGCTGTGGTGCTGCTCCGAGATGGCGCCCGTGCCGTCGCGCGAGGCCACCTGCTCGTCGAACTCGGTGGTCACGCGGCGCTTGCGGCGGCGGGTCGCGTCAATGGCGAGGTTCATCGCGATGCGGTACAGCCAGGTGTAGAAGCTGGACTCGAGGCGAAACTTATCCAGGTTGTTGTACGCCTTTACGAAGGCATCCTGGGTGATATCGCGCGCGTCTTCGCGGTTGCGGATCATGCCGTAGACCATGCCGTAGACGCGCTGCTGGTACTTCTCGACCAAGCCGCGGTAGGCCGTGGGGTCGCCCGCGCGCACCGCCTCGAGGATGGCGAGATCCTCGTCGCGGCTGCTCTCGGACGCAGCGCTGTTGGCCGTGCTCATACCTAGGGTCCTCCGCGGGAGTCGACGACGACCCCCACCAGCCTATTCGATCCGCTGCCTATCCGTGCGCTTGGTTCCACGTGTGGCCCGTCGCGGTGTTGACTTCGAGCGGGACAATCAGGTCAGCTGCGGCCATCATCTCACGAATGACGAGCGCGCGAACTTCATCCACCCGCTCCTCGGGCACCTCGAGCAGCAGCTCATCGTGCACCTGAAGCAGGATGCGCGCGCCGGTGTCGCCGGTCGCGAGCGCCTGATCGACCCGGATCATCGCCCGCTTGATGATGTCGGCGGCGGTGCCCTGAATCGGGGTGTTGAGCGCCTCGCGCTCGGCGGCGGCGCGCTCTTGGAAGCGCTTGGACTGAATCGCCGGCAGGCGGCGGCGGCGGCCGAAGAGCGTGTAGGCGATGCCGGACTCGCGCACCTCCTCGCGGGTCGCGTCCAGCCAGCCCTTCACCTGGGGCATGCGGCCGAAGTAGTCGTCCATGAACTCCTGGGCTTGGGTGCGAGGAATGGCGAGGTCACCCGCGAGGCGGAAGGCGCTCATGCCGTACAAGAGCCCGAAGTTGATGGCCTTGGCCGCTTGGCGCTGGCTGGCCTCCACCTGGTCGAGGGGCACGCCGAAGATCTCGGAGGCCGTGCGGCGGTGGATGTCCTCGCCCGCGAGGAAGGCGTCTACGAGCGGGCCTTCGCCGCAGTAGTGCGCGAGGACGCGCAGCTCGATCTGGGAGTAGTCCGCCGACAAGAAGACGGTGCCTGGCGCCGGCACAAAGGCCTCGCGCAGCCGGCGGCCCTCGAAGGACCGAATCGGGATGTTCTGCAGGTTGGGGTTCTGCGAGCTCAAGCGCCCGGTGGCCGCGACCGCTTGGCGGAAGTCGGTGTGAACGCGGCCGTCGGCGCGCACATAGCCGGGCAGCGCTACGACGTAGGTGGAGAGCAGCTTTGAGAGCTTGCGGTACTCCAAGAGGCGGTCGGGGAGCGGGTGAAGCTCGGCGAGCTTGTCGAGGACCGAGGCGTCGGTGGAGTAGCCGCCCTTCACCTTCTTGCCACCGGGGAGCCCGAGCTCCTCGAACAGGATGGCCTGCAGCTCATTGCGGGAGTTCACGTTGAACGGGCGGCCGAGGGCGGCGTGGCAGGCCTGCTCCGCGATGATGAGCTGGGCGGCCAGATCGGTCTGAATCGCGCTGAACATCGACACGTCGAGGGCGATGCCAGCCCGCTCCATGCGGCCGAGCACGGGCACGAGCGGCAGCTCGATGTCGCGGTACAAGCCGCGCAGCGCGTCATCCAAGCTCTCGTCCAAGCGCTCGTGGAGCAGGCCGATGACCTCGGCGCGCTCGCAGTGCGCCCGCATCAGCTCCTCCATGGAGAGCATCCCGGCGAACAGATCCTCCACCACGTTAGCGGTGGCCAGGGTGTGGCCGAGGAGCCGCAACGCGAGCGCCTCCAAGCTGTGGTCGTCGCCGGCAGCGAGCACATAGCTCGCGAGCATGACGTCGCCGCCGATGGCGGGGAGCTCAAAGCCGCTGCGCGCGAGCAGGTGCCACGCGGCCTTGGAGTCGTGGAAGATCGCGCTCACGTCTGGCGAAGCGAGCAGCTCCGCGACGCGCGAGCGCGCCGAACCCGCGTCGAGGGCCACGCCAAAGCGGCCGAAGGGCACATAGGCCGCCGTCTGGTCGGTGACCAAGGCGGCGCCGACCCACTCGCCCTCGGCGCCGGTGGTCTCCAGGTCCACGGCGACGTGCTTCGCGCGCTTCACCTCGGCGATCAGCTCCACGAGGCCGTGCTCGTTCGTCACGCAGCGGTAGCGCTCGCCGTGAAGCACCGAGCGCGCTGGCAGGATCTTGGCCGCGAGGCTGCCAAAGCCCCAGGTGTCGAACAGGTCGCGCAGGGCGTCCACCTGCATGCCGCGCGGCTCGAGGCCGCCGAGGTCCAAGCCGAGGTCCACGTCCACGGCGATGGTCGCGAGCACCTTGCTGAGGCGCGCGTTGTCGGCGTGCTCGACGAGGCGCTCGCCGGTCTTGCCGCCCACCGCCGCGGCGTTGGCGAGCACGCCCTCGAGATCGCCGAAGCGCTCCAGGTACGCGACCGCTTTCTTAGGTCCAATGCCAGGAACACCTGGGATATTGTCCGAGGAGTCGCCCGCGAGGCCCTTGAGATCCGTGACGAGCTCCGGCGGCAGGCCGAGATCGGCGATGACCTCGTCGCGGCCCAGCTCGCGGCCCTTCATGAGGTCGACGACGTGGACGTGCTCGTTCACCAGCTGCCACAGGTCGTGGTCGCCTGAGACGATGCGCACGTCCATGTCCGGGCCGCCGTAAGTGCGCGCGAGGGTGCCGAGGATGTCGTCCGCCTCGAAGCCCGGAGCGGTGAGGCAGGGGAAGCCGAAGGCCTCCACGAGCGGCGCGAAGAGCGGCCACTGCTGGCGCAGCTCCTCGGGCATGTCCGGGCGGTGCCCCTTGTACTCGGCGTAGAGGTCGTGGCGAAAGGTCTTGCCCTTGTCGAAGCAGACCACGATGTAGTCGGGCCGATCCTCGCGGATCAGCTTCGCGAGCATGTTCGCGAAGCCATAGAGCGCGCGCGTCGGAAATCCGTCGGCGGCGTGCATCGGCGGGAGCGCGAAGTGCACGCGAAAGGCGTGGTTCGAACCATCGATCAAGAACATCTTCTTGGACATGCGACCCCTCGTCGGCCCTCGGCCGAACTGATGCGCACTGTAACCGGTTAGCCATCCGCTCCTTGGAGGTACCGATGCCGCTTGACGTCCTGTTCGCTCCCACCGAGGAGCACGCCACGCTCCGCGACATGATCGCCGAATTCACGCGAACGGAGGTCGAGCCGCAGGCCGCCCACCACGACGCCATCGGGACCATGAACATCGAGCTCATGCGTCGCCTCGGCGAGCTCGGCCTGCTCGGCATCACGGTCCCCGAGGAGTGGGGGGGCGCGGGCATGGACGCGGTCGCGGCGGTCATCGTGCACGAGGAGCTCTCCAAGTCGGACCCCGGCTTCTGCCTCGCCTACCTCGCGCACTCCATGCTCTTCGTGAACAACTTCTTCCACTGCGCCAACGACGAGCAGCGCGCGCGCGTGCTGCCCAAGGTGCTCAGCGGCGAGTGGATCGCGGGCATGGGCATGACCGAGCCCGGCGCCGGCACCGACGTCCTCGGCATGAGCACCACCGCCGTGCGTGAGGGCGACTTCTACCGCATGAACGGCACCAAGACCTACATCACCAACGGCGAAGAGGGCTACTGCTTCCTCGTGTACGCCAAGGTCGATGGCCGCGTCACCTCCTTCTTGGTCGACCGCGAGTGCCCCGGCTTCACCACATCCAACCACATCGACAAGCTCGGCATGCGCGGCTCCACCATGACCGAGCTCATCTTCCAGGACTGTTTGGTGCCCGCCGCCAACCTCCTCGGCGAAGAGGGCGGCGGCATGACCCACATGATGCGCAACCTGGAGATCGAGCGCACCACCCTCGCCGCCATGAGCACCGGCATCGCGCTGCGCTGCGTCGACATCATGGTGCGCCACGGCCAAGAGCGCGTCGCCTTCGGTCAGCCGCTCAACAGCTTCGGCCAGATCCAGCGCTACATCGCCGAGGGTTGGGCCATGACCGAGGCCGCCCGCTGCCTCACCTACAAGGTCGCCAAGGACATCGGCCCGGACAGCCGCAACCGCATCGGCTCCGACGCCGCCAAGCTCTTCGCGGCGCCGGTGGGCAAGACCGTCGCCGACTGGGCGATTCAGGTCCTGGGCGGCAGCGGCTACTGCCGTGAGTACCCTGTCGAGCGCTTGTGGCGCGACGCCAAGCTGCTGGAGATCGGCGGCGGCACCATCGAATCGCACCACAAGAACATGACGAAGGACCTCACGAAGCTGCACGCGCTGTGAGCCCGCGCGTCCTCATCACCCGCGCTTGGCGGGACGCAGCGCCCCTCGCCCAGGCCCTCGACGACCTGGGCCTGGAGAGCGTCTGCGTG
>Ga0210044_10002712_pt1 | contig 25993 bp, 29 predicted proteins | sample CryGey13umfilter_2_FD_183959 | JGI IMG/M metagenome (GOLD analysis project Ga0210044, IMG submission 183959) | Groundwater microbial communities from aquifer in Utah, USA - Crystal Geyser 4/9/14 3 um filter (SPAdes) (version 2) | ecosystem: Environmental > Aquatic > Deep subsurface >... | reverse complement strand
CGGATGTATGTTGTACTGCACCGCGGTACAAATCAGCTACAGATTTTTTACCGTGTTTTGCAAATTCTTTTGCAACTTCTATTATATTTTCTTTATCAATTCCGGCTTCATCAGCCCATTGTTCGAGCGATTTACTGAAGGCGAATTCTTTTAATAATTGGAAAGCAGTTTTTACTTTGAACTTTTCAATTTTTCCATCATAGAAAAGGTCGCCGTTAACAACCTGGTTTTCATCATTTGGATCGAAGACTACCGGATTGCCATTCCACATCACAACGAACTGATCTTTTGAACCACGGCCTATATCCGATGCTCTCAAAAAAGTTCCGGGACCATCATCCTCTATCTTTACAAGGTAAGATGCATTTGACCAGGTTGTTTCATCATTGGCTATAGCCGCCCCTTTATTAGAATTACCCAGATATTTTTTGTTAAAACCTTTATTTTCTATCAACCATTGAATAATGGCATAAGCAAGAGCTGCATCACTGCCGGGTTTTACCGGCAGCCATTTCCACGCTTTTGCTGCGGTCTTTGAAAATCTTGGGTCAATAACTACAATTTTTAATTGACCTTTTACAATATTACTATTTATCAAATTAGATAAATAAGGCGGACCAAAATTTGCTTCAACCGGACTTGTACCAAAAAATATTACAAACTCGGAATTATACAAATCCGGTTTCATATGGTGTTTACCTCCGCCCCATTTTCCATCCTTGTACTGGGATGTAATCTGATCAAAAGCAATGTGGTGAGATTGTTCGCATATTGTAGTATGCTCAAACCAATTATTGCTTCCAAATCCAGCTTTGAACCAGCGCTGTGCAAATTCTTTTCTGCCATGTTCAATTCTTCCAGCTTGAAAAACAAATTGATTATTTTTCGGTCCTAAATCAGGCATATCCGGATCAATTAAAATATCAAGTCTGTCCTTATATTTTTCTTTAAAGTCCGCAAGTTTCATTTTACCATTGCCGACATCCATTGCATCGGCCGCCATTTTTTCCGCAAGAGATGGATCTTTTAATTGACGTATTGTTTTTAATCCTTCAACAGATCTATTCTCTTCACCTGGAACATTAGAGAATAATTTTCCACCTTCAACTATTTCACTGATAGCTTTAGAAAAAGGAATTACTTTCCATTTATTCTCACCCCGTTTTCCGTCTCTTTTTAGTACTTTAATAATCCGGTAAGGATCGTACAAACTTTGAATACCCGCTTGTCCTTTCGGGCAGATTCCGCCATCAATATTAGCTGCATCTTTAACATTCGTTTCATAAGGAATTGCCGGATTTAATGTTTGAATAGAATAAGGATTACCATCAATTTTTACAGCCACTCCGTTTTCTATTTCCACTTTTATTGGGCAGGCTGTGTGGCATTGAAGACAAACAGTGTAAATAAAATTTTCTGCATTGGATAATTGTTTTGCTTCTTCGGGCATTAAGCTGCTGGTTACTGCTTTAGCATAAAGATCTTCCGCAAGTTGAAACTGACTAAGGAAAAATGCACTTCCCCCTAATAAAGCAGAAGTTTTAAGAAATTCTCTTCTTGATTTTTCAGATTGTATATTTTTTATTTCTTTCATTGTTATTTCTCCTAACCATGACATTTTAGACAAGTTTCATCAAGATTGTTGTTTACAAATCGTACGGCAGGTAATGTTTTTGCTCCTTCATTTAGAACGAATGACTCGTTATTTTTGATAAGACTAGCAACCATACTTTGTGTGTTATTTATATCTCCAAAATACATTGCCCGTCCAATACAAGTAGCAACACAGGCAGGAAGTCTTCCATTTTCAATTCTATCAATACAGAAATGGCATTTGCGGGTAGAATCTTTAGTTTCTTCTCTTGTGAACTCTTTCCCATACTCTTTTGATTTCATTTTTTCGTACGGTTGAACAGAAGGTGTATAATCAGTATAATTTTTGCCTTCATCATAATAGAATGCGTTGTCGTATGGACAAGCTTTTTTTGCGGCTTCAAAAACTTTTTTACCTTTCATTTTCTTATAATCAATAGTTACAATACCGTCGGGTCTGACTGCCATTGAGCCCGGAATAATTTTATTTGCCGCTTCTACACATGTGGGTTTTTCACATTGCATACAGTTGGTTGGCATAAAATAGCGTTGAACATCGGGATATTCGCCATCTTCTATCTCGAATACTTTGCGGTAAGTTACACCGGGCGGTAAATTATTCTGAGATATACATGCAACTGTGCATGCATTGCAATTGATACATTTACGTGTATCTATTACCATTGCCCATTTTCTTTTTTCGATTGGTTTTTTTAGCGCATCTTTCAGCTCGGCTAACATTATCATAGCATCGCTTGAAACATCGGTTGGAATAACTTTTGAAGAAACCTCGCCCGATTCTGCAATAGCAGGAAAAACAATTCCCACAGCAGATGCGCCTATTGCAGCGGTTGCCGATTTCTTAAAAAATTGGCGTCTAGTTAAAGAATTTTTTTCACTTGTTTCCATTTAATACCCCTATTTTTTTTTCAGAAAAACTTTATCCAACAGTAATTAATTACTGTTGTTTATTTACAAAAAGGTATAAAAGAACGTAATTCGCGGTGTAACTGATGCATCAATTGATCTTCCGTTTGGAATTGATTCATAAGTTTCTATTACTACATTCGGACTAATTGTAACTTTCTCATCCGGTTTATAATTTAAGCTGAAGATAAACCAGTTGCGTGAATCACCTTTAAAATCTGAATTTGTGTTAGGAACATAATAGTCAAATCTTCCAACTGCAGTCAGTTGTTTTGAAAAATTATAAGATGTGTTCTTCATAGTTATACCTAAATAATTTACTGTGTGTTTAGAAAATTATTCCCCTTAAAATATAAACTTATATAAATGTATTATTTATGAATATAAAACTAAGTAATTAAGAACAGAGATAAAATTTTATACTGATTACCCTAGAGTAGGATAAGAAATATATTATAAGTAAGTAAAAGAAATGTATGAAACACTTTTACTTTCAATTTTGCTAAAGGTAAAGCATATTTTTAAATGATCTAATGCTCAAAAAAAGTTTCTTTATATTTATTCCAGCTCGTATTATCTACATTTTCCATTTCCCCAACATGTAGATGATATGAATACATATCTTTACTGGTTGAAAGTTTCTTTTTTAATCCCTGAAGTTTTTCGATTTCACCCTGGAAGAAAGAAACGGCTGCTTTTCCAACTTTTAACAAGGCCAATTCATTATCAAGCTCTTCAGTATCTATACCACAAATCCAATTATCACCGTATGAGGTATAATTTAATGCATCGAGGTCTTTATCTAAAAAATTGTTTATAATATTTACTCTTCCGCTAAGTGGAGCTTTAAATGTAATATTATTATCTTTTTGTTTAACTATAAATAATGAGTCCCCTTTTTTTACATCCATACCAATATTAGGATACTCAATTGCATCAATCTTACCTATCAATTTTTTTGCAAAATCGTCTATTCCAATTTTTGCGATTCCCTCTTCATTTATACTGCACCAGCAATGACCTTCGGAAATAAAAACACCACCTGGTATTAAAAATTCAGGTGTACCGACAGCACTTTCTTCTAAATGTGTTATATGTACTTTTGGTTTTAAAAGCCTTTGAATTTTATCCTGTCTTTTTATCAACAATTCTTTTGTGAACTTCAAAAGTTCATCTTCAGTAAATGGCTTTTGTACATAATCCATTGCCCCATACTTCATACAGTCAACAGCAGTTTCAACTGTAGCATATCCGGTTATAATAACAACATCAATATCCGGGCGGATATGTTTGACCGACTTTGTAACATCCAAACCGCTCATTGCAGGCATTTTCAGATCTGTAAAAACAAAATCATAAGAATGATTTCGTATCAATCCAAGAGCTTCCTGCCCGGTTTCAACTGTATCAACGCAATAGCCATCTAGAACCAATATTTTTCTAAAACTGTCAAGAATAACAGGTTCGTCGTCAACACATAAAATCCTTGCTTTGGGGTTTTCAACTTCAGCTCTTTTAAGTGTTTTTGCTTCACTACTGAAGTTTAAATTATAACTTTCTTTTAAAGCATTTTGTCTTTCCTGGAATCTTTTTTTAGCAGCAATTTCTTTTGCAAAAAATCTTATCAGTAAATCGACAATAATGAAGACTATAATTGCCATTATAAATAGTACCATTTTATTTTCTCCCTTAATTTCTTTTTAATAATATTAATCTTTACAATCTATCTGAACTACATGGAACAAGATATTTTATGTCATATTCAATATCAGATGGTATAATTCTGTATAACCAACCCTCAAAGTATGGGTCTTTTTCCAGCAAAGATGGTTCAGATAACAGATTAGTATTTCTATCTACTATTCTTCCTGCTAATGGAGCTATAAAACTATGAGTTAGTTCATCATCGGTATCAAATATTGCACAGGAGTTTCCCTGAAGTATTGGTTCATCAATGCTTTTTAATTTTATGTTAATAACATTATTAATAGTTTCAAGAAATTGATCAGTCGCTCCAATTATTGCCGATCCATCAGATTCAAGATTCATCCAGCTTATATAACTTAACCTCTTATATTTTGGCGGACATGGCACATATACAATAGTTTTTTCTTTCCCAAGTTTTTTATCTTCTTCCATTTTCTTTTGAATTTTTCTATACTTTAATCCGCGATGCATTGAACTAATAATTTCATTGAATGTAAAAGGTTTAGGTATAAAATCAATTGCTCCTTTATATAAAGATTTTACTGCATTCTCAACAGTTGAATATCCGGTTATCATTATTACGGGGATATCTATTTTTCTATTATATAATTCATCCAATAATTGAAAGCCGTCAAAATCCGGCATCATTATATCACTTAATATCAACGAGTAATTATTTCTTTTGATTTTATCCAAACTATCTTTTGCATTCAGTATAGTATCTACCTTCCAACCTTCTAACAAAGCTATCTTTGTAACTGCATCAAGTATAACCTGCTCATCATCAATTATTAATATTTTTTCTTCAGATGACATTTTTCTTAACTATTTTGTGTTATAGGCAGATGAATAATAAATGTTGTACCCTTACTAATTTCACTCTCAACATTAATTGTTCCATTATGATTATCAATAATTCCCCAAATAACTGCAAGCCCAAGGCCTGTTCCTTTTTGCCCCTTTGTGCTGTAGAATGGTTCAAATATTCTTGGAAGATCTTCTTTTTCTATTCCTTCCCCTGTATCCGTTATTTTAATTTCTAAATATTCTTTGTGCCCTGCAGAATCCATCGCATCCCATTTTTCCCAACTACATTCCGGATTTGCACATCCTTCAAACATTCCGTGGGGAGGAACTTCAAAAGTGTAAACAGTTGAGTTACATTTTGGACATTTAGCCCCTTCTTTTATTAAGGAAATATTACATTTTGAACATGAAAGAAGAATATCTTTTTTATTAATAATTTCTACATTATACTGGTTCCTGTTTTTTCCATAAACAGGGTCCAAATTTATATAGCCTTCGTTTCCATTTGATACAGCTTTAATTTTTATAGTTGACATACCATTAATTTTAACTTCATTATCCATTTGGTTGTGTCTCTTAGGGCAAACTGCTGTTTTAATTTGTGCTAATCCAAACGGTGAAAGAGAAATTAAAGCTGTTTCAATAAAAATATTTCCTCCCTTGTCACCAATAGCATCACCGGCATTAACTAAAAGATTTATAAATACTTGTTGAATTTGATTTGAGTCAATTGTTACTTTTGGGATTGAGCTATCAAGGCGTTCTATAATTTTAATTCTTTTCAATGTTAATTGATTGTTAACTACCTCTATTGAACTTTTTAAAATTTCATTTATTGAAGCTTCATGTTTTTTTGGTACAGACTGACGTGCAAAATCCAATAAACTTTTTACTATTTCTCTGCTTCTCATAGTTTCCCGAACTATAATTTTTAGATCTTCCTGTAATTCAGGATTATCTTTTGCTCTTTTCTGAAGAAAACTGCTGTAAGTTAAAACCCCGGTAAGTGGATTGTTTATCTCGTGTGCAACACCCGCTGCAAGTCTTCCCAAAGATGCCATTTTATCTGATTGAAAAAGCTGCATTCTTGCTTCGGTTAATTTTTTAGTCATATTGTTAAAAGATTTTGCAAGTAAACCCAATTCATCATTACCTAAATCTCTAATTGTGTAATTAAGATTACCAGAGCTTACTTGATTTGTTGCTTTTACTAAATCATTAACAGGTTTACCGATCCACTTTCTTACAAAGAGACCAATAAAAAAACTTAAAGCAAGTATAGATATTACTGCAAATAAAATTAATCTGAATTCGCTGTCAGATATTTGCTGATCAACATCTTGAAGACTTACTTTTATATCAAGTACTCCCAAAACTATTTGTGATTTAGGATGAGCATGACAGACTGCAGTATAACAAGAAGATTGATTATAAATTGGATTAATTACTGCAAGTATTCTAGGGGAATCTGAATTAATTTGGTAAATTCGAGTTCTTTCATTTATAGAAAGTTTTTCCAATGGTTCATCTGCTGTATGGCAGGCATAACAACTTTCTGTATGTTTATCAACCATTTTACCGATTAAATTTTCACTGGAAGAAAACATTATTTTTCCTTCCTTGTTGAAAACCCTTATTTCTTTTATGCTTGTTTCCTGAGCAACTGTATTAATAATTGCGTGAATTTCTTCTCGCTTGTTTTGTAGCATACTTATGTGAGTGCTGTGTTTTATAGTTTCACTAAGTTTGTTTGCTTGAGTTTCTGCTTGTGATAAAAGTGCATCACTTTGTGCACGAATACTGAAGTAAGAAAAAATACAGATTATTACAGCAGTAATAATTCCTACAGCAATTATAATTTTAAGACCAATTTTAGTTAATATTTTATTTTTTGACATAATAATTTCACTTTATTATGGCTTCACTTTCTTTATTAATTTTCCGGGTTTATCTTTTGGAAAACTCTTTTCATCATGACAATTATCACAAGTCGGTTTTTTGATAAACTCCATATTTATATGACAATCACTGCAATCAAGATCTGTGTGGTTTTCATCTAGAATTAAACCTGTAATTTTATGATTGAATTTTCCTTCTGTCCAATCTTTATGACAGCTAATACATTGATTATTAAGTTTTATAAATTTGTTTTTTTTATGACACTTTATACACGTCAATTGTTTGTGGAAATTATTTAAAGCCCAGCATGTACTTATACCGTGATTAAATGGTTTTGCAATATCTTCTTTATGACATAAGTTACAATCGCTTGTCTTGTGACAATCACTGCACATTTTATGTCTTTCGCTTTCAGCTAGATTTAATTTTATAGGTTTATCATATATTAAAGTTTTATAATTTATTTCATCTTTCTTATCGTGACAAAAAATACAATTATCATTTTTGTGACAGCTGACACAATCTAAACCAAATATTTTAGTGTGATCATTATGATAAAATGTTACCAGCTTACCTTTATTGTAATTGGTTTCAAAAACAATTTTTGTTGGTTCTTTTACTTTTGGATGTAATTTATTTCCGATCTCAGCTATTTTTTGTTGAATATTAATTTTGTTGCCATTCTTTTTTAATTCATGACAAGAAATACAATCAGCCTTATGATTCCATTGCCTGTGGCATGTAATGCATTGCTGATGATAAGCACCTTTTAAATCAGGATTTCTAACATCGTCTCTTAATCTTTTAATTGAATGACATTCATTACAAGACAAAATTGGTCCAAGAGTGTTATAGTGATGACACGTCTCACAACCTCCGGAAAGTTCAGACATTTGGGCATGAATCCTATGAGAAAAAACTACAGGGTTATACCTATCTTCTAATTTTTTAATTATTAAAACAGAAGGACTAGATTCAGGGGACGGATAAGTTTTTAACATTTTTACTCTTGGGCAGGCAATCAAACATGGATCATCTTTTGTCGGAACATCACATTTATGACAAGTTTTACAATCTATTTGTTGTTGAAAATGTTTTGGTTCAACGTTTTGTTGTGCAAATAAACTTGATATTAAAAACAAGTTGATTAAAAGGAGACTGCTTAACTTTTTCATTTTGAACCTCCTATTATTTCATACTTGGTTTTATGTACTAACTTTTTATCGGGTAAACTAATAACAGGTAAATTCATAACTATTACTCTGTAGATTAAAACTAATATTGCTATAAAACCAACAGTAACTGAAATTTCACCTACTGATGGGAAATAACTTTTTAAAGCATAGGGTGGAGAATAGGCAACTAAGAAAGTATTGATCCTATTAAGCATAACTCCTATTACTGTTAAGGTAGAAGCAAAGAAAAGCAATAATTTTGAATTCAAAACTTTTTCTGAAAAAAACATTCTAAGTGGAACGATAACCCCAACAAGCATTTCTATAACAAACATTATGCTTTGAGTGTTAATTTCAGTTAGATAGACAAAGGTTCCGCGTATAAACATATCACCAATTTTAAATGCTAAATATATTCCGAGTATTGGGCCAACCATTCTTCCTAATTTTGAAAGAACATGCATCTCGGCTTTTAAACCAAAAGAACGAGAAGCAATTAATGATTCAAAAATAATCATTGGAAATCCTACACCAATTGCAGAAAGTAAAAATAAAAGTGGTAAAATTGGAGTTTGCCAAAGCGGGTGCATTTTGGGTCCCGCAATAACCATCAATGTACCAAGTGATGATTGATGAAGAGTTGATAGAACAACACCGGCAATAATAAAAATGAACATTGTTTTGCTTAAGCTACGATCAAGAAACCGTAACAATGAATCAATTGGTTTATTTAAAAAAGATAAAGAAGCAATTAATTTTACTTTACCTATAAATCGTTCGCATACAATTGGAATAAATTCTATATAAAGAACAGTAACATATATTATAACACAAATACCAACTTCAAAAAGTGGTGAAGATCCATTCCACATTACTAATGGATGCCAAATGTAATAATATCTGCCCAGATCAATAAAAACTCCCAAAGCAACAAATGTATAGCCTAACATTGCAGTTAATAATGCCGGGCGAAGAATTACTTCATATTCATTTTTATGAATAATATGACCTAATGCTGCACTTGTAAAACCTCCGGCAGCAAGAGCAACACCCGAAGCAACATCAATTGCTATCCAAATTCCCCAAGGATTTTGATTATTTAGATTTGTCATTGAACCAAGCCCGGAAAAAAACCTAAATGCAAGAAATACTATTGCATTTATAGCAAGAAGAATAAGAATTATAACTCCGGGAGTAAAAAATTTTTTATCTTTTAACAAAGTAGGTTTCATTAAAAAATCCATTATTCTTCCCCTGATTTATTTTTGTTTATCCACATAATTCCACCAAGAAGTGCATAAAGGGCAATTGGAGGAATGAAGTATGCAAAAATTCCATGTTGAATGGATTCAGTAACACCAGGTGCAGGATCAGAACCTAATTTTGGAAAATCAAGTTTGGAAAAATCCTGACCTGCTAAATAAAGCCACGATGTTCCACCAACTTCGTGTTCACCTAAAATATGATTTGAATATCTATTAGGTTTTCTTTTGATTCTATCTCTTGCAATCTCAATTAAATCTTTTCGTTTTCCAAAGGTTAAAGTTTCGGTTGGACAAATTTCAACACAGGCTGGAAGTTTTCCTTCTTTCTGTCTATCAATACAAAAATCACATTTCATAATTTTTGGTTGAAGAGCTTTATCATATTCAAATGCCGGAATTTGAAACGGACAAGCAACCATACAATAACGACATCCAATGCACATAGTAGAGTCCCATGTTACAGGACCTTCTTTATGTTTTGTAATAGCATGAACTATACAGGCGGAAACACAAGCTGGTTCATCACAGTGCATGCATTGTACTTTTACATCTATAGGTAATTGTGAATTTTTTGGATTGTAAAATTGATTAACAACTGTTAAAGCTTTGTTATTAGGTCTGCGTTTATTTTCAAATACTTCTCTATTGCTGTATTTTTCTAATGGTTCGGTTGAAAGATTGTGTGCCTTTTTACAAGCCCACTCACAATTTCTACAACCAATGCAGATTGTAGTATCTACTAAAACACCAACGCGGTCCTCATCGATCTTAAATTTTTCATTAGCTTTTAAATCTTTGGCAGGAATTGCAGCTGTACATGCAATAGCAGCTGCTTTCAAAAAATTTCTCCTATCCATAATATCCCCTTAAAAAATTATGGTTGATTATATTAAATCTATATAAGAGCTCCCCTGAGCATCAAATTAATAGCAGAGAATATCATACCACAATAATTTATTCTAATAATAGATAGTTTATAATCAAATCTGATAAAAAATTGAGATTTTGAGCAAAACTTGTAAAAAGTTATAAGCTTTTTTTCTCAAAAAAAGTGATATGTTTTCAGAAATGGGAAATATTGTGAATTTTTATATTATTAGATTTTATAAGAAAAATGTAAAAAATAAAGGTAAAATAGTTTTTTTAATAGTTTATGTTTATTAATCACGCAATCTATGGAGGGTTTTTTCTACTTTTGAATTTTTTAATGTTAGTGAATTTGATAAAAAACTAATATTATAAACTTCCTCTTTTAGATCTTTAAGCTTTAGTTTTAACTTAAAACCATTTACTCTATAAGTACCTTTTTGAACGCTTAATGGAATTCTTAATATTAAAGTATGATCTGTGTTAAATTGATAATAGCATTTTTGTCCTGAGATATTTGTTGTTTCCCAAGTACCAAATTCATTTATTCCTTTAACAGTTTTTTTAACAACCCGATGCATAACTCTTTTATGTTCTTTTCCTTTTATCTTATATTTTTGAATAAGTGAATCACCTTTGATTTCCACAAAGCTTGTATCTAAAGTTGTCTCTCCGTTAATATGATTGAATAGTGCTGATATTAATTGTTTTCCTTTGAATATATATACATAATGAACAATTGCACCTGATGTGATTTCAACAGTTTCGTTTTCATTAAATTGCCAAATAGTGCCTACTCTTGAATTACCAATTACATCAGATTCCCACCTGCCAACCAAACCTCCTTTTACATTTTGTGCAAATGAAATTGAAGAAATACAAAAAAATAATATTAAAAAGTTTTTTCTAAATAGATTTTTCATAATTAGTTTAATTTTGATTTAGTTGACAGCTTATTTTTTCTACTTGCTGCAGATGATGATTTATATGATTTATTAAAAAGTTTAATGATTGTTCTAAATTTATTAATCCAATATAAGGATGTTTAAATATACCCTTATTATAATTTTCTTCGGGTATTTTTAAACAAGCATTTTTTATATCTTTTCTTATTTCATCCCATTTATTTGATATCTCTTTTACATTAACATTATCAGGTACTTTTTGTGCAACTGGAGGAGCTTTAAATTTTAAATTACTTTTTAAGGCTAAATTTAAAAACTTTGATTTAATAAATGCTTTTGAACCAACTTTATTTAGATTATTTCCATTTCTTATTGAATTCATAAAAGATAATAATGTACCTTGTTCAGCTTTTACAATATGATAAAGTATTTGTGCTAATGACCACTTGTCTTTTGCTGGCTGTGTGTTAAGTTTTTCATCTGAAATTAATTCAAAACATTTTAAAAATTTTAATTTTTGGTTTTCTAATGTCTCCAGCTTTTCATTTATATCTTTATTCATACAGTCTAATTTTTCAGCTTTACCATAGTTAAATCTTTTCCATTTTCTAAATTATGCAGCGTCATAGTATTACCGGTAATTTTATAATTCATTCTCATTCTGTAAGAATTAGGTGAAAATATGGTTATCATATTTTTATCTACTGAGTATTCTCCTTCAATCGATTTGACAAGCAGACGAACATTAACCTGAAAATAAGGTGTAAACTCAGTTATTGCCTGATATCCGTTGTAGTTATCTGACTTCCATTTACCAATAATTAAATTTGAGTTAACATTTGTATTGTCAATCCGTTTCATTTTAATTGTAGTACCCCCGACTAAAGATTTTTGAGTTAATGTGTTATCTTTAATTACAATTATTGAAGTATCTACCACAGTATTCTTGGTACCAAACTTTGTAAAATATGAAACTAGTTTATTGTTCCTTAAAGTATAAACTCCATTTAAAAGTGTACTGATTTCATATTTAACAGTACTATCTAAATTAAACTGAATGTTTATTTCAACATTTTTCTGATCTATTTTTATTGATTTCCACTTGCCAATTAGTTCTTTATCCTTAACATTATTTTGTTGAGCAAAATTTAATTGCGTTTGTAAAAACAAAAATAGAATATAAATAATAAAACTTAATTTTTTCATTTTAGGGTTAAAATTTATAATGGTATTATAATACTAAGATATAGTTAAAACAGTTCCACTAAATTAATAATTATCTTAACAAATGATGATAGAATGAGTATTAGTGAAAATTTAGATAAATCAAAGATTTGGTCTTCCGGTTATATATCTTTCAAGTTGATCAATTACAAACACTTTTTCATCAATAACAGCTTTTACAACATCACCAATAGAAATAACACCAATAAGATTTTCATTATCTAAAACTGGTAAGTGTCTAACTTTTTTTTCTATCATAATAGCCATACATTCTTCAGCAGTTAATTCAGGAGAAGCGTAAAAAACTGTAGATGTCATAATTTCTTTAATCAGCGTTTCTTTTGAAGATTTTCCTACCAATATAATTTTTCTGGCATAATCTCTTTCTGAAATTATACCGCATAATTTTTCATTTTCTAAAACTAAAAGAGCTCCGCATTTTTTTTCAGCCATTAATGTAAGTGCTTCAAACACAGTATTATTTGGTTCAATTGACCAAATTCCGGGATCTTTTCCTTTTAACATTGAACTAACTGTTTTTATCATAACATTTCCTCTTTTTCATAATAGAAAATCATCAATACATCATTGCAAATAAACAATGGATTAGTAAAATAATCAAAAAAACAAAAATTGCAATATTAAAATTAAATTTTCTAAATATTTTAAATTAGAATTGTTCGAAAACAAATAAAAAATTAAATAATCTTAAAAGTGCTACTCTATCTTTTTTAAAGCTAAATTTGAAATATATTCACCTATACTTAGGGAAGCAGTTGCGGCAGGGGAAGGTGCATTTAATACATGAATTGTTTTGTGTGTTTCTTTTATAAAAAAATCATCAATTAATTTTCCATTTCTATCCAGCGCTTGTGCTCTTACACCTGAACCAGTACGAACAATATCATTTTCGATTAATGAAGGGATAAGTTTATTAAGAGCTTTTACAAATGCTTTTTTACTAAATGATCTGTAAAGTTCATATAATTCTATCTTATAATGTTTAGCTGCCATTTTCCAAAAGCCTGGATATGTAAACATTTCAGAAATATCTGTAACAGAAAAATCTTTTAAGGAATATCCTTCTCGTTTTAGTGCAAGCACAGCATTGGGTCCGGCTTCTACACCTCCATTAATCATTCTTGTAAAATGTACACCTAAAAAAGGAAATTGAGGATCAGGCACAGGATAAATTAAATTTTTAACTAATGTTGTTTTATTGTTTACTAACTCGTAATATTCACCACGAAATGGAATGATTTTTATTTCTGGATCTACTCCACAGATTGATGCTACTCTATCAGAATATAATCCTCCGCAATTGATCAAAATATTTGTAGTGAATTCCATTTTATTTGTTTGAACAATAAGGTGATTATTTTTTAGTATTAACCTTTGAAATTTATTTTTTGTAAAAAGTTTTCCGCCGTTGTTAATTATTTTCTCTACATATTTATTTGTTACTTGTTTATAATCAACAATACCTGTTTCGGGTACATATAATCCTTCAATTCCATTTACATTAGGTTCATATTCTTTTATTTCATTTTTTCCGACTCTCTTTAATCCTTTTAAACCGTTGGCTTTTCCTCTTCTTTCTAATTCATTAAGAGCAATTATTTCATCACTATTTGTAGCAACAACTAATTTACTGCATTGCTCAAACTTTATATAATTTTTTTTGCAAAAATCGTAAAGTTTATTTCTACCATTAATACAATTTTGTGCTTTTAAAGATCCGGGTTTGTAGTATAACCCTGAGTGTATTACACCGCTGTTGTTTCCTGTTTGATGCAAGGCAGGTTCTTTTTCGGTCTCAACAATAGAAAGAGATAATTTCTTTTTATTTAAAATAGACATTGCCGTAGCTGTTCCAATAATACCGGCTCCGGCAATCGTAATATCGTAATGTTTCATAGCAATAATAATTTTAAAAGATAAATTTACATTTATTTAGATAAAATAAATTTTTGTAAATACAATAATTTTAGATTAATTTTAAAAAGCAAAACCATCTTTTTGAAATTAAGAAATTCAAATCATAATGGAGGATATAATGAAATATTTACTTTCATTTTTACTTTTAATTGTTTTCTTTTTTCCTCAAAATTCAAAAGCGCAAACTACAACAACAATTCCAAATAAAATTACTGAAACAACAAAGGAATGTTTGAGTTGTCATGTGACAGAAACAAAAGGAATTTATCAGGAATGGGGAACATCAAAACATTATAGAGCAAATGTCGGCTGCTTTGAATGTCACAAAGCCGATAAAACAGATCCGGATGCTATGGAACACGAAGGATATTTAATAAGCGTAATTGTTTCACCCAAGGATTGTTCTAATTGTCATGCTAATGAGGTAAAAGAATTTTCAGAAAGTCATCACTCAAAAGCCGGAACTATTTTAGGCTCTTTGGATAATTATCTTGCAGATATTGTTGAAGGAAATACTAACTTTTTTGGAGGTTCAGCTGTAACAGTAAACGGTTGTAAACAATGTCATGGTTCTGTAATTAAAGTTGGTACAGATGGAAAACTTACGCCTGACACCTGGCCTAATACGGGCATAGGAAGATTTAATCCAGATGGAAGTGTTGGCTCTTGTACAGCTTGTCATCAGAGACATGCATTTTCAGCTGAACAAGCTCGCAGACCTGAGAATTGCGGAAAATGTCATCTTGGTCCTGATCATCCACAAAAAGAAATTTATGAAGCATCTAAACATGGTATTGCTTACAGAGCACACGAAAAAGATATAAAACTTTCAAGCAGTAAATGGGTTTTGGGAGAAGATTATACTGCGGCTCCAACTTGTACAACTTGCCATATGTCAGCTGTAAGAACAAAAGACGGTGATTTAATACCTGTAACACACGATGTGGGCAAAAGAATAAGCTGGAACAACAGACCACCGGTTTCAATAAGACCTGAAATATCCGATAAAAAATTAGGTCTGGAAAAAATGGCTAAAGTAACCTGGGATGTTAGAAGAAATAATATGAAACAGGTTTGCAATGTTTGCCATTCAGAATCTTATGTAGATAATTTTTATGTACAATACGATGGATTAATAAATCTTTACAATGAAAAATTTGGTGAACCGGGTGTAGCAATTATGAAAATTATTTATGATAATGATCTGCTTACACAACAACAATTTGATGAAAAAATTGAATGGGTCTGGTGGGAAATCTGGCATCATCAGGGCAGAAGAGCAAGACACGGTGTTTCTATGAATGCACCGGATTATACTCACTGGCATGGACTCTATGAAGTCGCAAAAGACTGGTATTCAGAATTTATACCTGAATTAAAAGAAGTAGTTGCGCATAATTTAAATTCATCTGATCCAAAAAAATCTAAAGGAGCTGCATTATTAAAAACTGAATTGGATCAATTATTAAACTCTCCTAATCATCAATGGTATTTGGGTAAATTACCTGCTGAAGAAATTGAGAAGAGGAAGAAAGCACAGGAAGAATTTAAGTCAAGATACGCTAAATAAATTAATTTCTTTATATTAAAAGACCGATGCTTTTTTGTTAAGTATCGGTTTTTATTTTTTAAATTATATTATAATTGTATTGTTTGGTTTCTTAAATAAAAGGTAAAAAATGTTAAACAAAAAATTTTCAAAATATGATACAGAAGTTTCCTTATTAGGTTATGGCTGCTGGGGAATTGGAAAAGCTCTTTGGATTGGAGCTGATGATGCTGAATCTAAAAAAGCCTTGCACAAAGCTATTGAAAAAGGTGTCAATCTTTTTGATTCAGCTTTGGTTTATGGTGATGGACATAGCGAAAAATTAGTCGGAGAAGTTGAAGAAGAATACGGACAAAAATTATTTATTACTTCTAAAATTCCATCAAAAAAATATGAATGGCCGGCTAAAGATGAATCTAAACTTGATGAATCTTTTCCAAAAGATCATATAATAAAATGCACGGAACAAAGTTTAAGAAATTTTAAAAGGGATTATATTGATCTACAGCAATTCCACGTTTGGAATGATAAATGGGCAGATAATGATGAATGGAAAGAAGCTGTTTATAAATTAAAAAAAGACGGAAAGGTTCGTTATTTTGGAATTTCAATTAATGATCACCAGCCTGAAAATGGTATTGAAACAGGTAAAACAGGGTTGATAGATTGTTATCAGGTTATATTTAATATTTTTGATCAATCTCCAATTGATAAATTATTTCCATTTTGTAAAGAAAATAAGATAAGCATACTTGCAAGAGTTCCATTAGATGAAGGAGGACTTACTGGAAAGATAACCGAAGAAACACAATTTAAATCAGGTGATTTTAGAGCAAGATACTTTAAAGATGATAGAAAAAAACAAGTTCTGGAAAGAGTTGAAAAAATACTTAATGAAGTGAAAGAAGAAACGGGATCAATGGTAGAAGCTGCTTTAAGATATGTGATTAGTTTTGATGCGGTAACTTCTGTAATACCGGGGATGAGAACCACAGAACATCTTCTTTCAAATGTTGAAATAATTAATAAGGGGCCGCTTTCAAATGAATTGCTGGAAAAATTAAAAGAACATAAATGGCAAAGAAATTTTTATAAATAATTTATAAAAAAGCCGATTCATTGTTTTGAAACGAATCGGCTTTACTCATACTTTTTAATTAAACAATACCTTATTTTTTCCCTTTTACCTTATCCTTTTTCTTACCTTTAACTTGTTTTTGTTTCTTAACCCAGTTGTTATGTTCGGGATGGTTTTTGTTCTTAAAGTATTTTGAATCACGGCTGTCGCGTATAACTTTCTGATCGTGATTGCCTTTATATTTTAAATATTCTTTTTTGTATTTATTATGATTCTTCCACGGATCTTTATCATTAACAACTACTTTATAAGTATTATAGAAGTTATAAGAACGATACCGAGATGGTAAATTTGAACTGTAGCGCCAGCGTCCGTTGTTATAATAATAATAACGATGCAGAGGGACATTGTAGTAAATATCGAGATCCGGTATGTAATAATTTTCAACATAGTCATAACCCGTAGGCCCCCAGGCGGGTTGGGTATCAATGTTAAAATTAAGATTTAGACTTATTTGTGCATTTGAAGTGCCTGAGGCACTAAATATGAACAATGCTACCATTAACACAAAAAAGTAACGCATAATGTTTATCCTTTTTATAAAGCTTTTTCTTTTAACTATTGTAAAAGAACAATATTTAAAAAATTAATTACAGTACATAGAAATAAGGGAGCAAATCTCACTAAAAGAATTTCTTTTTAATCCTTATTATTGATCTATGCGCAGAGTAGGTGTATTACCTGTAACAACTACTATTGTGTAGCTCTTATCTTTCTTTGCCGTAAATGTTATTGTTGGTGTTATTGGTTCGTTTTGTATGACTGCTGTAACAATTATGGTTCCTTCAGCTGTAGATTGATAATCAGTTAATTGACCCTGTATGACATCATTGATATTAATAGTGTTTCCACCTGACGTTTTTACCTGAACATTAGCTTTGTCTACCCTTTGGTTAGTGACACGGAATTCAGGATCTGCTTCTGTTCCACAACCAGTTATTGTAAGTAAAAATAATATGCTAAAAATACCGAGCATTATCTTTTTCATTGTTTTTCCTTTTTTATTATTTTGAACTAATATTAGTATTTTACTAATATTTAAATTATTGAAATACTTCGTGCAACCGCATTAATTGCTTCATCTTTATAGGAATAGTTGGCGATTTCCAATCGTGTATGTAAAGCAAGTTTTTCCATAATATTATGAATGTGACTCTTAACTGTATATGTTGATATATGCATCTTTTGTCCTATCTCTTTGTTGCTCATACCTTCACCCAGCAACTCAATAACATCTCGTTCACGCTTTGTCATTTTTACGGCATCTTTCATTTTTATCTTGTCTGATCTTACAGCGTTCTCAACAATCTGGGAGAATAAGGAATCAACTAATAACGGTGGAAGAATAGTTGAACCTTCCGCAACAGATCTAATTGTTATAAGAAAATCATTTAGTGAAGCATCTTTAAGAATGAATCCGTTAGCGCCTGCTTTCACATATTGTAAAATATCTGACTGTACTGGTGCAAGATCCATTATAATAATTTTTGCTGATGGAAAATCTTTCTTAACAATTTCAACCACACGTAAACTATTTAGACTTCGTAAGCCAAGGTCCAATAACACAACATTTGGTTTTGATGCCCTTATTTTTTCGTAAGTCTTCTTGCTATCTCCGGATGCAGCTACAATTATAATATCCTTATGGGTTTTTAAAATAGAATATATACCATCTCTAAGTAGACGGTTATCCTCTATAAGCAGTAATCTTATTTTTTTCTTTTTTATTTTCTTCATATTGTCTAATTCTTTTTTAAATATTGTTACACAATAATTACATTGGCAAAACCAATAATGACGGTACTTTACTTATTACAACTCCAATATGCACTAAAGAGTCTTAAAATGTTATAGGTCAAAGGGATGAAAAAGGGACTACATCCTTTGGGCAGGTCGCAATCTTCTTTACCTAAATAATCTCGAAAAATATTAAAGGATGATAATTAAATAGTTCAAGATATATCTTGATTACTCTTAATTCAGAGCGTGCACATCATTTCTCATATGGGATATTCAGATCTGGTATGGATTGTTCAGTTTTATTACGCCTTTGATCTTGTTGACGTCCCTGTATGCTTTCAATCATGCTAATTAATTTATTGATAGCACCATCTAGGGCCTGGTTCAAAGTGTCAGCATGGTCCGTAACAACGATGGGTTGACGTCCTTCTAGATGTGTTTCTATCATGCAGCGTTTGTCGTTTTTTCCTTTTTTATCTCCATCTTCATCTTTCAGATGGACTTCCACCTTGCTAATTTGGTCACTAACTCTAATTAATGAGCTCTTAATTATGCTGTTGAACTTATTAATTAGAACATCATTTCCCTTAATGTTATGGCCTGTATTAATTTGTATGTTCAATTTATCCTTTTGTTAAATGTTAATGGTCAAAAGCTGTGTTGTGTGCTATTGATTCTTTTATTTCCGCATCACGGTTATTTATTACTAATTCGAGATCCGTCTTTACATAAATCATTTCTAATATCATTTTCAATATGCTTAAACTATTTTCTTTTTACCTTCCAAAAAAATGACACCACCAATTACCATTACTCCCAGCCCAATAAATGGTGACCAATTTGTCGAATGATTTTTATCCATCATTACGTGAACATCACCCATGTCCATTACCTCATCTCGTGTTACATAATTAAACCCGGTATATAATGTCATAATCAGACCTATAACTAAAATTACAAGTCCTATTTTTTTTGAGTCCATTCTTTCCGTCCATATTTAAATTTATGAAATGAATTTTGAAGACAGAATTTTTCTGGCTTCTTCCAGCTGAGTATCAATTACTATTAGTTTCACTATTTCTTTACATTGCATTGTTGGTGAAGTTTTAACTATTCGTTCTTTAAGTATGTTTGCTTTAATTCCTGAAGTGATGAGTTCTCTTTTTGCAATTTCGGCGTATAGCTCATCATCAAATTCACCAAGTATAACTTTATGTGGTTTCATTTTAACACCTCGTTGTTCTAAGATTTTTATGTCAAATAAACATTTTTCATTTTTACTTATTTGTAAAAATTACCTTCAGAGTTTTTTCTTCGGTAGCATTTCCAAATGTATCATATGCTTTCATAATATCAATTAAAGCAAAATGATGAGTAATTAACTTATTAGGTACATCTCTATTTGGTAAATGCAACGAATCTTGTAGTCATTATTTTTCTGGCTTCTTCTAACTGTGTGGTGGGAACAAATATTTTAACTCTTTCTGTCCACTGAGAATACAGTGTAGAATTATCCATTATTTCCTTACGCACATTTGCTTTAATTCCAGCCGTAATAAGATCCCTCTTAGCAATTTCAGCGTAATTTTCATCTTCAAATTCACCAAGTATAACTTTATTCTCTTTCATTTTTACACCTCACAATTCTCTTACAAAATTTTGATTAGCTCAAACATTTTTAATTGCTATCAACTGTTAAATTATTTACTGCTTCTTCAAGTTTATACATTTCAATGCTAAAGCTGGCTTTGAAATCATCCCACAAGATTTTACCATCATTTTTATAATTATTCAAAGTCTTTTTTATATCTATATTTGTTTGTTCCAGATATGAAATATCCTTGTTATATTTTACCCTGATTTTTGTGCTAGATCTTTTTAATTTTACTTTAAAGAGACTAATTTTTTCTTCATTTGTAGTAATTTTTATTTCAGATTCTTTCTTAAAATTCACCCACTCCTCAGAATATTTATCATTATCGGTTTTTGAATTTTCTAGATTTTTTCTTTGTTCCTCGAGTCTTTTTTCTCCGGGATTTTGGCAGCCGATTATTATAAAAGCTGCCATAAGACCTAAAACAGCAAAGGATAAAAGTTTATCTTTCATATTTGATTTTGAAAAAGTTTTCAGTTATTACTCTTTTTGCAATTCCGTTTAATTAATTTTCGGGAAACACATTACTAATTGAAGTACTAACTGATTCAACATCATTATTAAACAAGGTTTTGAATTCTTCCCAATTATTTTTACTGTCATACTTAAAATCATTTAACCTTTTTCTTAGCTCAATATTCTTTTGTTCTAAGGTTAATACTGTGTTTTCATATTTATCTTTAAACTTCGGTGCAGTATTTTTCATTTCCGTTTTAATAGCATCGATCTTTTTTTCATTTGCTGTAATTTTTAATTCAGCATCGATCTTGAATTGCTGCCATTCTTTTTCAAATTGAGCCTGTGCTTCTTTCAAATCCTGGCGTGCATCCTTAACAGTATTGGCAAGATCAATTTCTTTTTGTTCCGGACTTTTTTCACAGCCCATAAACAATGAAACAGCAATAAGCAGTGTAGCGATTAAAGTGACATGTTGGTTTTTCATAATTCTCCTTAAAGTTTTTTATCTATGCCTGCAAAATTGCAGTACATTAAATTTATTGTCAGGTTTGCATAATTTTGTTTTAGTTTGCTTAAATTTCGTTCCAATTTTATTGTAAACGCAACAATAAAAAATCCTGATCTTTTCTTTGATCTGAGCATAATAATATGAAGTAAATTATGTTTGTTCAATGGTACAAAAGGATGAAAAGTGGACTACATCTTTTGGGTGAGATTTTTATACTATTAGACAAAGATTTTTGAAAAGTTGTACAAATTGCTGATAATTTTATAATATATTTTTGAAGTAAAACAAAAAAACCCGGAATTGCTCCGGGTTTTTTATACCAATTTTTTAAATTAATTCTACAACTTTATTTGGCTACACGATTGACAACAATTTCAACACGTCTATTATTTGCTCTGCCTGCAACAGTGGAATTGTTTGCAATTGGTCTGCTTTCACCGATTCCCAACGCAACTATCAGATTAGCCGGATAACCGCGTGAAATCAAATAAGACCGAACACCATCAGCACGTAACTGCGATAGCTTTAGGTTATAACCTGTGGGACCCTGGGAGTCAGTATGACCTTCAATCGTTATGTGTCTATCTTTACTCTCCAGTAATGCGGTTGCAACACTGTTCAATCGATCTTTAGCAGCGGGCAAAAGTTCGGATTTGTTTGAAGCAAAGAGAACACTGCCTGAAAGCGTAATTACAAGACCGCGTTCTTCTTCTTTTACTGCTGCCAGCTTGGCAAGATCTGCCAACGCCTTAGCTGTTTTTTTCTCAGCTTCAATTCTTGCATTTTGTTCAATGGCAAGTGCTTCCGTTTTTGTTTTAAGGATTTCATTTTGCGTTAACTCATAATCCTTGTTTGCTTTTACTGTTTTTGCCTTTTCAGCAACCGTAATTGCAAGTGTTTCTGTTGTTTTTGCTTTACGATCTGCAATATATGCCAGGTCTGTTGTAATGAATGATCCAGGATTATCCATAAAAGATTTCTCAGCCAGATCAAGAGCAATTTTTGCTTTGTGAAGTTCTGCAGGTACTAATTCCGCAGCCTGACCGTTGCTTGCCTGCAGGTAAGCGGCGCGGGCATTGATAAGCTCACTCGGTGGAAGGCTTGAAGCACAACCGAACAGCATGCCTGCAAAAATGATAATGATAAAATATTTAATGGTTTTCATTAGTCACTTCCTTTTTTTGATATTAAATTGTTCTGCTTGAGTATTTTTACACGCTCTAAAGCTTTTGCGGATTCAGTTTTGTCGACTTCACTACGGGAGAGAGCAACAGCAAGTTCTGCATCAACCTGGGCCCTTGCCAGCATTGACTCAGATTGTTCTTTGTTACCATTTGCCGCAAACTCTATTGCTTTTTGCAACTCCTCCTTTGCTAGTTGTAAATATAGAGACGCATTGGAAATATCCGCCGCACCAACTACTTCTGCTGCACGAATTGCAGATACTGATGCTTCTTTGTTAACCACAACCTCACTTGTTCCGCATCCTGCAATTATTATTGTGAGCAGAACAAACCCAGCAAACATAGAAATGTTCTTATTCTTCATTATATTCTCCATTAATTATTTCGTATAGTTATTTTCTATTCCTATTCTTATAATAGGAAATAACTTTTTAAATTTGGAGTAATGTATAACTGCCAACTTGTATTCACAATCGGGCAAAGGGATGAAAAAAGGACTACATCTTTTGATTGAGAAATGATATAATTTACAATCCTATTATTTAAACTAATTTTTAGGTTGTTCATTTAGGCTTTCGTATTTCCAGCATTCCCATCCCGAATGTTTCTGTTTGTTTTTTAACCGCCCAAATCTAGCTGAACGGAAAAATACTTCTATGCCTTCATTCATCTCAGGTAATTTGTAAGCAGGAATATCTGCACAATCACAGTGCTCAATCTTTGTCATTGATATTTGTGTCTCTTCTTTTAAATAGTTTAGTGTTTGGTCATAAACTTTATTAATTGAGTGCAAGTAATTCTGTACACGATCCACATCGTACACTACAACACTAACAGTCGTTTGAACATCATTTGTAAGCTTATTAAAGGCCTTCTGTGCGAATCTTTTTGCAAAAGCTGGTACATCTCCATCCTGTAAATTTATATCCAGACGTGCCATCAAATGAAAATCAAAATAAGATAAATGAAGATTGTCAGGAGAAGCAACGATGGTTTTTGAAAACCGCCCAAGCTTACCTATAGTGAAAGGTGTACCGCCATAACAAGTAGAGAGAACCGTGAGATCAAACTTTGAGAAATTATTTGCAAATAATTTCATCACACTTGCGAGATCATGAACGGTAAATGCACGATCCGGATATGATTCATCATAGTCTGTGCCGCCATACTCAGGAATTTCGTGTCCAAAGTAAAGGAAAACATTTATCATCTTTTGATTATTGTTAACCTTTAAACTATTATATACCTCTGCTTCAAGATCGAAATTTGATATTTCCTTATCGCGCCAGTAAGTTTCATTTGCAATGAGCTTCCCATTCCTGTAATAATAAAATTCACCATCTCGAAGAGGAAAAAAGAACAGGAAATGCATTCTGGGTTTTTGATGGAAGATGAACACCTCAGCGTTAGGGTTTTGTTCTGCAACTTTTATTGCATTTTCAAGTGTTACTTCGTCTGCATTTAGTTCGTTTCCGTTGTTATCATGGTAGGCATAATTACCGTCGCCATGTATGAAGAATATGATTGAGTATTTAGTTGCACTTAAATCTTTATCTTCTTGTAGTGTCTTATTCTGAAGAGGAAGGTTTGCGCCACACGAGCATAGAAATAAAGCAAGCACCACACAACCAGTGCCCCTTAAGAGCAATGAGTATTTGGTGCTTATAATAAACCGGATGTAATTGATTAGCATATGAATTTCCGGATGTCTAAAAATACTATACTATCAGTACAATCAAAATGAGTATCAGTATTGCAGCAATAAGACTGATAGTTATTGTTTGGTCTGCTTGTTCCATACTCTGTACAACATAATTTGAGAAGTTATTAAGTTGTGTATCTGATACTCGTTCGTAACCATTTAGACCTGCAAGTTCATTTTGGTTTTCCTGCAATGTAATCTTTAGGTGAAGAAAATCCATACGATCATTTTCTGATATCAATCCTGAGTTTTGAATCTTGTCTAGAGCCTTGGACATATTAAGAAATGAATCATTAAGTATCTGGCGCTTCTCTACAGGGTTTTCAGTTGCTTTTACTTTTGTAGCAATATCACTGAAGTAATTTTGAAGTTGACTTTGTGCGTACACATTTGAAGGTGCAGCCAGGACAAAAATCAAGAACATTGATAAAATGGCGATTTGTGTTTTCATTGTAGTTCCTTTATTTAAGTTGGTAATTAATTAAACTTATGATAACCTGAATTATTTTCAAAATAGTGTATTTGTATCTATCGAGACAATTAACTTGTTAGAAGTTACTGTATAACTTTTTACAAAAAAATAGACCATTTGGATGAAAAATGGACTACATCTTTTAGGTGAGTAAATTTCAATAAAATAACCGGATTTTGGTGAATAGCTCCGAAAAGAGCAAAAACTATTTACATATTGTTCTGTGAATGGATTTTCTTATCACTTTTTAGAAGATATATTTTAAAACCATTAAAAAACATATCAACCGCTCAGTACAAAATGTTCACTTCCACCCAAAAACTATCAACTCAGTAAAGATAACCCACAAACAATTAATAGTAGATTCCTTTTAAACCTTAATCTCGAAATAATTTTTCTAATTCTTTTTTTTCTCTAAAGGATTTTGTCAAGCTCCTAATGAGACCATAAAGAATGAGTAATAGTACAGAACTTATTAATATTTGTAAAAAATTCATATCTGACCTTTTTTAAACTGGGTCTATAACATGCAAACAATTGAACAATAAAATAAATAGATCAAAAGGATGAAAAACGGACTACATCTTTTGGATGAGTTTATTTAGCAGGTACTCTATTACCAAGTATTTTTTTTAAAATAGAAAGCCCCGATTATACCGGGGCTATCATAAATAGCTAACACTAACAAACTAATGCTAACTATATTATTAAGAACAATGATTGTTAATTAATTTTTATTACAACTCTTCTGTTTGCAGCTCTTCCAATGCTAGTCTTATTTGTTGAAACTGGATTAGCTTCACCAAAACCAACTGTCTCAAGTTTGTTTTTATCAATTCCATTTGAAATCAGATAATCTGCAACAGCTTTTGATCTCCTTTCTGAAAGTTTTTTGTTATATGCTTCAGTACCTATAGCATCTGTGTAACCTTCAATCCTAACACTATAATCCGTGTATGTCTTTAGTGACTCCACAATTTCATTAAGTGTATCTTTAGCTTTTGGTCGCAGAGTTGATTTGTCGAATTCAAAAGTAACATCAGTTGTCATAACTACAGTTTTTGTAATTATACAACCATCTGCATCAACTTCTCCTCCTTTAGGAGTGTTTGGACATTTATCCATATAATTAGGTACTCCATCACCATCTGAGTCTAATGGACAACCATTACTGTCTACTTTTACACCTGCTGGTGTATCCGGACATTTATCCATATAGTCAGCAACTCCATCACCATCACTATCTAATGGACAACCATTACTGTCTACTTTTACACCTG
>Ga0210044_10002710_pt1 | contig 26001 bp, 21 predicted proteins | sample CryGey13umfilter_2_FD_183959 | JGI IMG/M metagenome (GOLD analysis project Ga0210044, IMG submission 183959) | Groundwater microbial communities from aquifer in Utah, USA - Crystal Geyser 4/9/14 3 um filter (SPAdes) (version 2) | ecosystem: Environmental > Aquatic > Deep subsurface >... | reverse complement strand
GCATCGCGGTCGGGGTCGCGCAAGCGCTGACCCCCCACGGGGTGAAGTAGTCGTCGGGGTCGCGCATGCTGTGCCCGGCTTCGTACGTGGGGTGCAGGACTTGTCCTGCACCGGACGCGACTTGGGCGTCGCCGTGTGCATCGCGGTCGGGGTCGCGCAAGCGCTGACCCCCCACGGGGTGAAGTAGTCGTCGGGGTCGCGCATGCTGTGCCCGGCTTCGTACGTGGGGTGCAGGACTTGTCCTGCACCGGACACGCAGGAAGGCGATCAGTTTATTTTCCGGCGGTCGCCTAGTGTCCGAAGCGAAATAAACTGATCGGCTTCCTGCGCCCTGATCTCAGTTGATGTCGATGGGCATGTCTCGGCTCGAACCCTCCATGAAGATCATGTCGTTGACCGTGATCTCCTGGTTCGCCGCGTGAACGATGGCGGTGTAGCGACCCGCGCTGATGGGCACGTAGTCGTTGCCGGTGCGGAAGTCGGCGACGGTCTCGTCCGAGCCGGCGTGACGCAGCTCGACGCGCGCCCCGCGCAGCTCGCGGTTGTTTCGTCGCACGAGCAAGCGCACGCGAGCGCGAGCGAACTGGATCTGGAGATTGCGCTCTTCGCCGGGCGCGAGGGAGACCGACTCCTGCTGCTCCGGCGTATCCGCGAGCATGTGGGCGTCCGTCACGGCCACGACCACGGTGTAGTCCCCGGCGGGCAGGGTCAGCGCCTGGCCCGCGGTGGTCGTCGCCACCTCGTTGCCGTCGCCGCCGAGAACGCGCACGGGCAGGGTCGCCGCGTCGAAGCCGACCTTCACCGTCACCGTGAGGTGCGCGGGGCCGGTTGGCTCGGGCGCCGGCGCTTGCTCCTCGATCTCCTCGTCGGGCGCCAGCATGGTCTGGTCGGACGCGCCGACGGCCTCGCCGCCGCTGCTGGAGTCGGCCTGGAGTTCTTCCGTCTGCTCACCGCCACAGCCCAGCGCGAGCGCGATCACGAGTACGAGATGGATCTTCTGCATGGTAGCCCCCGTTTCGTTCCCAATGGACGAGAGCAAGCTACCACCCAAAAGAAGACCAGGCTGCGCGCGACTGTGCGAACTCACGCTTCCACGCCTGAGCTCAGGGCGGACGCCCTAGGCGACGACGGGATCGCCGTCGTCCTGCAGCCCCAGCAACGCCGCGAAACCGCGACAGATGTCGGTCGAGGTGACGATGCCCACGAGCTTCCCGTGCCGCAGGACCAGGACGGCGTCCCCCGCGTCCTCCGCCAGCCGCGCGAGCACGTCCTCGAGGGGCACGCCCTGATCGACCACCATCGGGTCCTGCCGAGCGACGCTCAGCGCCGAGGCATCCGCCGCACCGTGGGCGAGGACGGCGTCGAGCACGTCGCGCCGCAAGAGCCCCACGATGCGCTCCCCCTGCACCAGCGGCAGATGCCGGATGCCGTGCTCCTCGAGCAGCGCCTCCGCCTCGACCAGAGTCAGCTCCGCGGGCGCCGCGTAGGGAAAGGGCGTCATCAGGGAGAGCAGCGTGGGCGGGCCGTCCATCGTCAGTCTTCCATCGGTTCGAGCTCTTCACCGCCGAGCACGTAGAACGCCTCGCCGTAGCTCGCCAGCAGGTCGAGGGCCTTGTCCATGTCCTCGCGCGTGTGGCCGCGCGTCACGTTCAGACGCAGGCGCTCTTCGCCCTTCTTCACGCCCGGATAGGTGATGGGCACCATCATCACGCCGCCCTCGAGCAGGGCGATGTGCATGAACAGGGCCTTGCGCTCGTCGCGACACATGACCGGCATGATGTGCGTGTTGCTCTTGCCCAGGTCGAAGCCGATCTCGAGCAGACGACCGCGCATGTAGTCGGACTTCTCGTGCAGCTCCTCCACCAGCGCCTCGCCCTCTTGTTCGAGCATGGTCAGGATGGTCGCCGCCGCAGCCACGACGGGCACGGGCAAGGATGCGCTGAACAAGAAGCTACGCGCGTAGTGCTTCACGTGGTCGACCACGTCGCGGCTGCCGAGCAAGATGCCCCCGATGCCGCCGAAGGTCTTGGAGAAGGTGCTGACGACGACGGGCACGCGCCCACCGAGGTTGTACTTCTCGAGGATGCCGCGACCGCCCTTGCCGAGCGTTCCCGTGCCGTGCGCGTCGTCGCAGATCATGGGCGCGCCGAATTCCTCGGCGGCCTCCACCAGCTCGGTGATGGGCGCTTCGTCGCCGTCGAGGGAGTAGATGCCCTCGAAGATCACGAGCGCGTTCTCGCGCTGCTTGGTGTTCAACACGCGGCGCAGGGAACGCGCCGAGTTGTGATTGAAGAAGCGCACCTCGGGCTGACGCCCAGGGGTGCCGGCGGCCAGGAAGGTGCCGTCCAGAATGCAGGCGTGGCTGAGGTTGTCGAGGATGAGGCTGGTGTCCTTGTCCGCCAGGCTCATGATCGTGCCGACCATGGCTTGATAGCCGGTCGTGAACAGCACGCAGGCCTCGAAGCCGAACCAGTCGGCGAGGCGCTCCTCCAGCTCCACATGGGCGGTGGTCGTCGCCTGCACGCGGCTGCTGCTCAGGCCGCAGCTGAAGAGATCGACGGCGGCTTTGCTCGCCTCCTTCACCTTCGGATGCGTGGTCAGACCGAGGTAGTCGTTGGAGCTGAAGTTCACCACCGGCCGGCCGCCGATGGAGCTGTGCAGCCCGCCGCTCTCGAAGGGCTTGAAGTAGGGATAGACCTGCTTGTCTTTGGCCTCGCGAATGCGCGCAAGCTCGGCGTAGGCCTTGTCGTCGATCCAACTCATCGAGTCCTCTTCGCCCGGTTCGCCGGGGTCAATCTCGCCGCCGAAGCACGACGGCGCTGACGTTGCCGTAGAAGCCCGCGGTCAGGACCAGCGCGTGTCCGACACGGGCGGGAGCTGCTCCGCGAAAGAGCGGGCCGACGGGCGCGCCCTCGAAGAAGGCCATGGCGGTGGCGAGGTTCATGGCGCCGCCGGCGCCGAAGGTCTCGCCGAAGATCCGCTTGGGCGCGACGCAGGCCGTCGACTCGGGGAAGACCGCTTCGAGCGCCGTCTCCTCGGCCGCGTCGAAGAGCGCGATGCCGGAACGGGAGGCGACGACCACGTCGATGTCGGAGGCCTCGAGGGCCGCGTCCGTGAGCGCGAGCCTCATCGCCTCCTCGACCGCCCGGGGCGAGGCGTGGACGAGCAAGGCCTCGGATTCGGGCGCGTCGAAGGAGGTGCCGAAGCCGATGATCTCGGCGTGCACACGGGCGCCACGCGCCGCGGCGCCCTCGAGGGTCTCGACCACCAGATAGGCCGCGCCCTCTCCGAGGTGCAGCCCGGGCGCGCCGACGCCCTCCGCCACGACGCCGAGCTTGTGCATCGCGACGTAGAGCGGCTCCGTCAGCACCTCGCCGCCACCCACGAGGAAGGCGTCCGCGCGATCACGACAGAAGTGCAGGTCGGCGTTGACGACCGCGTCCAGCGCGCCGCAATTGCCATCCACGATCGTGGTGTTGGGGGCGCGCAGGTCCTCCCAGATGCTCACGTAGCCGGCCGCGGCGTTGATCACGGTGTTGGGAAAGCGCGTCGGGTTGATGTAGCGCGGATCCTCCAGTTCGGCGATGCGGTTCAGCTCCGTGATCGCGTCGAGGGAGCCGTAGGCCGTGGCGGAGCAGATGCCCACTCGATCCGGACCGAGGGCCAGGAACTCCCGGTCGCGCTTGATCTCGGCGTGGGCCAGCGCCTGGCCCGCCGCGACGATCAAGAACTTGGTCAGACGATCGAAGGTGCGATGACCCTTCGGTCCCAGCCAACGACTCGGATCCCAATCCCAGACCTCCGCCAGGTGCGCACCGGGCGCGGTCTCGGCGAGCAGCTCCGTCGGACCGCGAAACGCCGTCTCGCGAGCCTGCTCGAGATTCGAGAAGGACTCCACGAAGTCCGTCTGGCCCACCCCCAGGGGTGAGACCACGCCCCAGCCCGTGATGGCGCGAACTCTCATGACCTCGCCTCCAGCGGAGCGACGGCCTGAGAGAGGTCGGGCAAGACACCGAGCTTGGCGAAGATCACGGCTGCGTCGTAGCCGCCGAAGGCCAGGGCGTTGTTGAGCACCACGTCGCAGCGCATGGCGCGCGGCGCGCCTACGACGATATCGATGTCGCACCCGGGATCGCATTGCTCGTGATGGGTGGTGGGTGGCGCGGAGTCGCGCTGAATCGAGAGCACGCAGCTCACCGCCTCGATCGCGCTGGCGGCGCCCATGCAATGACCGAGCATGCTCTTGATGCCGGTCACGGCGGGTCGACTCGCGCCGAAGAGCTGACCGAGGACCATCGCCTCGATGGCGTCATTGGCCTGGGTCGCCGTGCCGTGGGCGTTCACGAGGTCGACCTTGTCCGGGGTGATCTGGCTGGTCTCGAGCGCGCTGCGCATGGCCTGGAGGCTGCCCACGCCCTCGGGATGGGGACGGGTGATGTGGTGGGCGTCGCAGGCCAGGCCGTAGCCGCCGACCTCGGCCAGGACGTTGGCGTCCCGCGCGACCGCGTGGGCCTCGCTCTCGAGGATGAAGATGCCCGCACCTTCACCGACGAGCAGCCCCTTGCGGTCCACGTCGAAGGGTCGGACGAAGTCCGGGCTCATGGCGCCGAGGCGGGCGAAGCCGGCGAACTGCAACTTCTCGAGCACCTCGCTCGCGCCCGTGACGACCACGTCGGCGCGCCCGGCGCGGATCAGCTCGGCGGCGAAGCCGATGGCGTAGTTGCCCGCGGCGCAGGCCGAAGGCAGCGTCTGCACCAGTCCGCGTGCGCCGATCGCACGGGCCAGATGGATGGGCAGGAGCGTCGTGCCGTAGCGCGGCAAACGGGCGGGGTGAATCACGCCGTCGCCCCGATGAATCCAGGCTGCCTCGAGCTCACCCAGGACGTTGGCTTCGCCCATGGTGGTCCCGATCACCACGCTCGTGCGCGGACCGGCGATGCGCTCGGGGGCGATGCCCGCCTGCGCCAGAGCCTGACGCAACCCAGAGAGGGCCATCTGCGCGCAGCGGCCCGTGCGCCGGACCTCCGCCGCCGTCAGATGATCCCGCGGCACGAAGTCCTTCACCTCGCACGCGATGTGCCGATCGAAGATCTCGTGGTCGAAGCGCGTGATCTCGGCCGCGCCGTCCACACCCGCGTCGAGCGCGGCGTCGAAGGCATCGACGCCTACGGCGATGGGGCTCACCACCCCCATTCCTGTCACGAAGACGCGCGTCATGGCGGCGGCTCTATAGCGCGCTGAAGCGAGCGGACGCAAGCGATGCCACTGGCCGAACGGCCTGTTTTGTGGGGGATTGGCGGCTTGACACAGCAGAGGGCCACCCCTAATTGCCGACCCGACGCGGGCGCGATTCGCCCCTGTCTCGCCACCCGTTCACGCATGACGCTTCCAGCCTCACCTCCGCGCACCTTGGTCGACGCGCTCGAGCGATTGCCCAGCGGGGACGAGCGTGGTTTTCGCTTCCTCGGTCGAGAGGGCGAAGAACGCTACTTCCCCTACGCCGAGCTGCGACGGGAGGCCTCGCGTCGGGCCGGCCTGCTCACTTCCCGCGGCCTGAAGAAGGGCGACCGGCTCGCCATCGTCGTGCCGGATCCTGCCGAATTCGTGCTCAGCTTTCTGGGCGCCGTGGTGGCCGGGGTCGTGCCTGTCCCGATCTTCCCGCGGGCGAGCTTCAAGGGCGTCGAGACCTACGTCGAGAGCCTGCGCCACATCCTCGAGGCCTCGAGGGCCCGATCGCTCCTGTGCATGGAGCAGAACCTGCCCGTGGTGGAGACGCTCGGCAGCGACGATCTCGAGCTGCTGACGACCGAGCTGCTCTTCGCGCCGGCGGTGACGGCCAGGGAGCCCTTCGTGGCTCCGGAGATCGCGCCCGACGATCTCTGCTTCCTGCAATTCACCTCGGGCAGCACGTCGCGCCCCAAGGGCGTGATGGTGCGCCACGAGAACCTGGTGGCGAACGCCACGAGCTTCCTCGGCCCGCATGGCCTCGACCGCCGGGACGACGACGTGGGCGTGAGCTGGCTGCCGCTCTTCCACGACATGGGCCTGATCGGCTTCGTGCTGGGCACCCTGGTCTGCGACATCCCGGTGGTGATCCTGCCGACCGAGAGCTTCGCGCGCTCCCCGAAGCGCTGGCTCGAGACCATCAGCCGCTACGGCGGGACGATCACCTACGCGCCCAACTTCGCCTACGAGCTCGTGACCCGCAGGCTGAAGGACGCGGACCTCTCGAGCCTCGACCTCTCGCGCCTGCGTGTCGCGGGCTGCGGCGCCGAGCCCGTGCGCGCGCGAACCCTCGAAGCCTTCGCGGAGAAGCTCGCACCCACGGGCTTCCGCCCCGAGGCGCTGCTGCCGAGCTACGGCATGGCCGAGGCCACCCTCGCCATCACCTTCCACGGGCTGGAGCGCACGATCCGCGTCGATCGCGTGGATCGCGACGCGCTCGCGCGAGGCGAGGCGACGCCCGCCTCGGTCGGCGACGAGACCGCGGTCGAGCTCGTGGGCAACGGAGTCTGCTTCCCGAAGCACGAAGTGCGCATCGTGAACGACTCGGGCCAGACGCTCGAGGAGCGCCAGGTGGGCGAGGTCATCACGCGCGGACCGAGCGTGACGCCCGGCTACTTCGAGAACGCCGAGGCCACGAAGGCCAGCTTCCGCGGCGGGTTCCTGCACACGGGCGACCTCGGCTACGTGGCCGATGGCGAGCTGTTCATCTGCGGACGCGCCAAGGATCTCATCATCATCCGCGGCGCGAACTTCCATCCGCAGGATCTCGAGTGGCCCCTGGGGGAGCTCCCCGGAGTGCGACGTGGCAACGTCGTGGCCTTCTCGATCGACGACGGGGACGGCGAACGCCTCGGCGTCCTGGCCGAGTGCGGCCGCGCCGATGCCGCCGCGCTGCGCGAGGCGATCCCGCGAACGCTGACCGAGCGTTTCGGGCTGACCCCATCCATGGTCGGGCTCTTGCCCGCGGGATCGTTGCCAAAGACGTCCAGCGGCAAAGCGCGCCGACTCGAGGCGAGACGCATGTACCAGGCCGGGGAATTCCCTCTGCACGCTTGAAGAAGGTGAAGTGATGGCCGACGAACTGAAGAACAAGCTCCGCGAGATCATCTGTGAAGTCGCCGAGCTCGACGAAGTGCCCGACGAGCAACCCTTCGCCGAGCTGGGCATCGACTCGATGATGGCCATCGAGATCGTCGCGGACGTGGAGCGCACCTACAAGCTCACGATCCCAGAGAGCGAACTGTCGGAGCTCACCAACCTCCAGGCCGTCTACGACAAGGTGCGCGAGAAGCTCGGCCAGGCCGCCTAGTTGACTAGCGCCGACGAGTCGAACGCGCCCGCCGACGAGTTGACGGCGTCGAGGTCACACACGTACCAGGTCCGCGCGGGCTACGGCGACACGGATCAGGGCGGCGTGGTGCATCACGCGGTCTATCTGCGTTGGCTGGAGCAAGCGCGCGTGGAGTGGCTGCGCGCGCGTGGGCTCGACTTCGGGGAGCTCGAACGGCGCCATCGCGTCACCTTGGTCGTCGCCAACGCGGAGCTCAGCTACAAGCGACCGGCGCGCTTCGACGACATCCTGGCGATCGAGACCACCCTGGTGCGCAAGCTCGGCGCCACGCTCGTCTTCCAGTACACGATCCACTGCCGCGGCGAGCTGCTGGCCAGCGCCAAGACGCGACTCGCCTGCGTACAGCTCGACACCATGCGGCCCGTGCGTCTGCCCTTCGCCGACGCTCTGGGCTGAAGCGATCGCGATCGCGGCGACGCGAAGCGCGGCCTACGCCTGCTCAGGGTCCTACGCCTACTCAGGGTTGAGCGGGCACGATGCGCGCATCGCGCAGGTAGTCGAGCAGTGGGAATTCGCGCGCGAGGTAGGGGTTGCCCTCGTGGGTGATGCGACCCTGACTCGGTCCGCGCCCGGAGGGAGCGCCCTCCCCATAGCCAGGGTAGAGGGCGTCCGCGGCGTGCATGTCACGGACGTGGCCGAAGGGTGAGAAGCCCATGCCGTCGAGCCGTGAGTTGTCCGCGAAGTTGATGAAGAACTGGTTCACGCGGCTGTTGGGTCCGGAGGTGGCGAAGCTGACCATGCCGCGCGTGTTGTGCTGCGCGACCCGATCGTCCGGGATGCGGCGGGGCTCCCAGACCTGGTTGACGGCCGGATCCCCGTGGATCCCGACCTGAGCCATGAAACCCTCGAGCACGCGGAAGAAGGCGACCTGCCGGAAGTAACCGAGGCGCACCAGAGTGTAGAAACGATCGGTGCCGTGGGGTGACCAGGCGCGCGTCACGTCGATGGTGAGCGGACCCTTGGAGGTGTCGAGCTCCACGGCGAAGTGCTCGGGGGCCTGAAAGTCCTGCGCCGGCGGATGCAGCAGGTCGACGCCAGCCGGCAAGCCCTGGATGGGCGCGGCGGGCGCCGCAGTCTGGGTGCCCGCGTTCGCCTGCGCCGACGCCGACGCCGCGTGGGTCGGACCCTGTGCGCCGTTGTCGCTGGCCTGGGGCGAGGCCGAGGCTTGCCCGCTCGCTCCGAAGTGCGGTTCCGGTCCACGACAGGAGATCGTGAGGGCAGCCAGGACGGCGAGGGTGATGGAGAGGTGGCGGTGGGTCATTGCGGCAGAAGTGTAGGGCGGGGCAGCCCGCACGCAAGATGCGCGGACGCAAGACCCTCGGTCGACGGGAGCGTGGGTGGACGTCGAGCCGCCACGAGGCCACGGCGAGCTTCAGCTGTAGCTGTCTTCGACCGCGGCCAGCATGGCGCCGATCAGCGAGGCGGCGTCGCAGGGCTTGTGCAAGAAGCCCCGCGCACCAGCCAGCGCGTCGGGATCGTCGCGCTTCGGATCATGGTGCCCGGAGAGCAGGACGACGCGGGCTCGGGGGTGCTCCGCCAGCAGGCGGCTCAAGCACTCGCGCCCACCCATGGTCGGCATGTCTAGATCGAGGAGCACCACGTCTGGAGCGACCTCGGCGTAGCGCGAGAGCCCATCCGCGGCGCTGAGGCTCACCGTGACCTTGTGCCCGTGGTGGGTGAGGAGGCGCGCGAGGCTTCGTCCAACCAGCGCCTCGTCGTCGATCAGGAGCAACTTCAAGGATCGCGCCCGCTTCATGGGCTCGAGCTCCTCGTGGGTCGGCTTGGCGTGACTGTCGCTGTCGCCGTAGGCCAAGAGGGCCGGCAAGTAGATGCGGAAGCTGGAGCCCTCGCCGGGTGTGCTGTCCAACGTCACGGCGCCGCCATGGGCGCGCACGGCTTCGTACACGATCGCCAGGCCGAGCCCCGTGCCTTCGCCGCGCCCCTTGGTGGTGAAGAAGGGCTCGAAGACGCGCGCTCGCGTCTCGGCGTCCATGCCATCCCCCGTGTCCTGAACGCGGATGACGACGTGGTCGACCATCTCCATCACGGGCGCGTCGCTCAGCATCGAAGCCGGCATGCGCTCCGCCTGGATGGTCAAGACGCCGCCTCTGGACATGGCGTCCCGGGCGTTGATGGCCAGATTCAACAGCACCTGGTTGAGCGCGACGGAGTCGCCTCGCACGAAGAGGCCCGGCAGGCAGCTCAGCTCCACGCGGATGGCGCGTGGGAAGGTGTGACCCAGGAGCTGCTTGAGCTCCTGGCAGATCGCGGACACGTCGAGCCGCTCGTACCGATCCAGGGGCTGGTGTGCGATCGACGTGAGCCGCTGGGAGAGGTTGGCCGCGCGATCCACGGCGAGACCGATGTCGCCGAGGCACTCCTGCACGTCCGCGTCCGCGAGCGGCATCTCGCCAGGCTGGGCCCGGAGATACTCCAGCGTCGCCTGGATCGCCCCCACCAGGTTGTTGAAGTCGTGGGCGACGCCCGCGCCCAGTCGGCCCAACGCCTCCATCTTCTGTGCCTCGAAGGCGCGCTCCTCCTGGGGATCGGAGCAGGTGTAGAGCAGCTCCGTTCGGCGCCCGAGGCGAATGCGATCTCCAAAGCGCAGGCGGCGGCGCTCTACGGGCGAGCCGTTCAGTGAGGTGCCGTTGCGACTGCCGAGATCCTCGACGCTGTAACCCCCGTCGGTGTCGGGCACGATGCGCGCGTGCCGGCGAGAGATGACGACATCCTCCAGCACCCAATCGGCTTCGTCCGAGCGACCGATGACCACCGCGTCGCGCACCTCGAAGCGTCGACCGACGCCTGGACCCTCGACGACGACCAGGCGGGCGCGGGTGGTTCGATGGGAGGAGCCGACTTGGTGCTGCACTACGGTGACGGTCGCGTCACCGCGTTCCTCCTCTCCCGGTTTCGAACCCATAGCGCAACTTTACCACAGTTCGACAGACGGAGAAGATCTTCCGCGCCGCCGATCCGTCCCTTCTGAATGACGCACGATTCGTGCGAGGATGATTTCCCGTCACACATCGTGGCGACGCGGGCACACGGGGGTGTGAACATGGCAAACGCCGAGGTTAGGACGCCGGAAGATCCAATCGTCGCCCACATCGTGGGCGGCAGGCATCGAGAAGCCACGGCGCTCTGCGCACGAGAGCACGGTGCAGCGCTGGGCAGGCTGTGCATGGCCATGCTCGGTTCGCAGGGCGAGGCCGAGGAGGTGGCGCAGGACGTGCTGATCGCGGCCCATGGCGCGATGGCGTCCTTCCGCTTCGAAGGCTCCGTCCGCGCCTGGCTCTTCGGCATCGCGCGACGCGTGTGCGCCAAGCGCATCGCCAAGCGGGCGCGCCGAAGTCAGCTGCTGCACCTGGTGCACGACGCGGACACGGCGGCCCTGGGACCGCACGATCTGCTGGCCCGGCGTGAGGCGGCCAGGAAGGTGCGTGGCGCTCTCGAGCGCCTGAAGCCCACCGAGCGCGAGGCACTCCTGCTGCGCTACCAGGCCGGGCTCGGCTTCCGTGAGGTGGCCGAAGCATGCGGCATCGAAGAAGCAGCCGCGCGCAAACGGGCCAGTCGAGGCCTCGCCGCGCTGCGAAAGATTTTGGACCCCGAGGTGATGCAATGAATACGAACAAGCCCGAAGCCAGCGAGAACTTCCTCGACGATCTGGCCGCCTTGGTGGACGGCGAAGAGCACGCCTTGAATCGTCACGAAGACGAGCTCGGGGAGATCGACAGCGCTCGGGATCTGCTGCACGAAGCGCAACGAGCCGCGGACGCCGTGGTCGCATCGGGAGACGACTACGTTCCGCCCGAGGACTTCGGAGCACGCTTGCTCGCGCGTCTGGACGCCGGCCTCGAGGCGGCGCCCGAGACGGGGGACGACGCGAGCACGGATGACGAAGAGGTCGCGGCGACCCAGGCCGAGCCCGCGAACGAGGAGATCACAGCGACCCAGGCCGAGCCCGCGCCGACGGCGGCGTCGAGCCTGGAGAAGCCCGTGCGCGCCGTGCGCGGTGATGGGCGCTACGAGCCCGCGGCGCAGAAGGTGACCAAGGCCCGGCCGGGCGCCAAGCCGGCTCCGCGGAGCGGCGGCAAGGCGCTCTTGCTGTTGACGCTGGTGGGCGGCGGCGGTCTGGTCCTCGCCGCGGCGGCTGCGTTGGCCATCGCCTTCGGGTTGGGTGCGTTCGACTCCAACACGAGCCGGATCGCGGGCCTCACGGGCGGCTCGCAGGCGGGGCCCGCGAGCATCACGCGCGTGGTGCGAGCGGCGGACGACAACCAGAGTGGTGTCGAGATCGCGCTGACCCAGGGTGCGGCCTTCACGGCGGCGACCGCCGGTGCGTCTCTGCCGCCTGGCTCCAGACTGCGCACGGACGCACGAACGCGCCTCGAGCTGGCACTGGCCGACGGCAGCAGCGTGATCCTCGACCGTTCGACGGAGGTGCGCATCGGAGAAGAGCCGCGCACGCTGCACCTCGAGTCCGGCGAGCTGCTGGCGGACGTGGCCCATCTGGAAGACGGAAGCCACGCACGCTTCATCACCCCTTCGGGTGAGATCGAGGTGCTGGGAACGAAATTCGTGCTGACCACGGACCCGAGCGGGACGAGCGTCCAGGTCACACGCGGAGAGGTGCGAGCGAGCGCCAAGGGCGAGAGCGTGCTGGTGAAGGCGGGCGAAGAGGGCACGATGCCCATCGACGGGCGGCCCAGCGTGTCTCCCGCGATCGACATGGGAGAGGCCATCGCCTTCTCCGAGCTAGAGCCGCTGCCTGGCGAGGATCTGCCGATCCAAGGCCTGGGCGAGCTGCGCGCGCGAAGGCCCGGAGAGCGTGAGGAGCGCGAGCGCCCGCTGACGCTGGCGGACCATCGCGTGAAGGTGCGCATCGTCGGCGGCGTGGCTCGCACCGAGATCGAGGAGACGTTCCAGAACGACGACTCCTCCACGCTCGAGGGCGTGTATCGCTTCCCGCTGCCGCCGGACGCCCGCATCGCGAGCTTGTCCCTCGAGGTCGATGGCCAATGGGAGGAGGGCGCCTTCGTCGCCAAGGATCGAGCGCGACAGATCTTCCAAGGCGTGATCCGTCACGCCACGCCGCAAGCTCAACGACAACAGCAGGAGGAGTACATCTGGGTGCCTGGACCGTGGCGAGATCCGGCGCTGCTCGAGTGGCAGAACGGTGGACGCGTGGAGCTGCGCATCTTCCCGATTCCGGCGCACGGTTCACGACGAGTGCGCATCGCGTACGAAGAAGAGGTCGCGCCCCACGGCGACGAGCGGCGCTACACCTATCCCCTGCCCTTCTCGGCGAACGACTCGACGCGCGTCGGCAACTTCGACGTCGACGTTCGGGTGGCGGGACTCGGCGAGGGAAGCCTCGAGGCCCGTGGCTACGCCATGCGTGAGGAGCGCGATGGAGATGCCCGTCGCATGCGCCTCTCCGCCAGGGATTTCCGACCGGCCGGCGCCCTGATCATCGACTACGCGCTGCCCGGGGGCGAGCCCGAGCTGCGCACCTACAGCTACGCGGCGCCTCCGTCGTCGGCTGCGGTCACGCGGAGTGGGGGACACGGAGAACCGAGCGACGCGGCTCGCGAGCTGCGCGCGGACGACCGACCCTACGTGCTCTTCACCCTGCGCCCTCAGCTGCCCGCGTGGACCGAAGAGCGTCCGGCGGAGTGGGTGCTCGTCGTGGACTCGAGCCAGAGCATGTTCGGCGACCGCTACACACAGACGACGCGCCTGGTGCGCACCCTCGTGGGGGAATTGGACAGGCGTGATCGCGTCCGGGTGTTGGCCTGCGACGCCACCTGCCGTCCCTTCGCGAGCGTGGCGCGCCCCGCCTCGTCTCAGCTCGCCAACGAGCTCGCCGACTGGTTGGGCGCGATCCGGCCCGCGGGTTCCTCGGACCTGGTGGAGGCACTGCGGCAGGCGACGGGCAGTCCCGCCGATCCGGAGCGCGAGCGTCACGTGCTGTACATCGGCGACGGCCGGAGCAGCGCGGGACATCGCTTGCCCTCGACCGTGGGCCCGATGGTTCAGGAGATCGCACAACGCACCTCGAGCCATGTGAGCGCCCTCGGCGTGGGAGAAGACGCGGACAGCCGCGTGCTCGCGTCCGTGGCACGCGCTGGCATGGGCCATTTCATCCCGTGGGTGCCCGGACAGGGAGCCGTCGCGGCCGCGATGGCGGTGCTGGAGAGTAGCTATGGCGCGTCCCTCGAGGCGCCCGTGGTGGAGTTGCCGGCCGGTGTGACGGCGGTGGCGCCGAGCGTGCTGCCGACCATTCGCAGCGGGCAAGAAGTGCTCGTGGTCGGGCGCTTGAATGGAGAGCGACTCCAGGGCGAGGTGAAGCTCTCGGGCAAGGTGGGCGGACGCCCCTTCGAGCAGCGCTACCCCGTGAACACGACCGTCAGCCGTTCCCCGGGCAATGGCTTCGTGCCGCGGGTGTGGGCCAACGCGCGCATTCAGGACCTCGAGCGCGAGGGTCGCGGGGAAGACACCGAGGAGATCATCGCGCTCTCCGAGACCTACAGCGTGCTGTCGCGTGAGACTTCACTGCTGGTGCTCGAGAGCCCCGCCATGTTCCGCGCCTACGGCATCGATCGCACGGACGCCGTCGCGGAGTGGACGGGCGAGGACGAGGCCGACGTGGACAGCGTCGACGGGACGGTCGGACATCAGAGCTCGCAGACGTCCGTCGCACTGGGAACCTTGGGCGCGCGCGGTCGTTCCGCGGGCGGCGGCGTGGCGGGTCTCGATGACCTGGCGCGCTCGAGCGCGGGGGCACCCGCCACGCGGATGCCGGCACGCCGCATGGCGCCGGCGGTGCCGGCGGCAGCGGAAGCGACGGCGACTCCCAGAGACAACCGACCGCAGCAGATGCCGAGGCCGGATGAATTCGCCCCGGTCGAGGCTGCGCGCCCGGCCCCCCGCCCGCGACAGGGCGGCATGTGGATGCGTCGCGTGTGGCATCGCGAGGGCTTCGTCGAAGATGCCGGGTCGGCGAGTCGCCGCCTGGCGCGAGACGGAGACTCCGTGGCGCAGGCCGAAGCCGACCTGCGCGAAGAGCCGAACAGTCGCGACCGGCATCGTGCCCTGGTGCGAGCCCTGTCTCGCGCCGGTGAGCTCGAGCGAGCACGCGAGGTCGTCGAGTCGTGGATGGAGCGAGACCGACTCGATCCCGAGGCGCTGACCTACTTCAGCGATCTCCTGGGACGGGAGGGCGACGCGGACTCGGCGCTGCGCGAGTTGAGCGGCATCGTCGACCTGGAGCCGGACAACGTGCAGCTCCAGGAGCGACTGGCGAAGGCCTTCGAACGGGCGGGCAACGAGCGACGCGCGTGTAGCCACCGAGTGGCCATCGCTGAGATCCAGAAGACGGACCCGGCGTCCACCGGGGCGGCGGTGCGCTGCGAGCGGGTGCTCGGCGAGCGAGACGGAGCCGAGCGTCTGCTCTCGCTCTTGCCCGACGACAGCAGTCGGGTGCGCGCCCAACAGCAGGCGAGCGTCGCCCACGATGAGCGCGTGCGTGGCGACCTCGTGCTGCATGCAAACTGGCGCGCGGACGAGGATCTCGATCTGAGCCTGGTCACCCCTCAGGGTACACGCATCAGCTGGATGGGTGGACGCACGAGCGTGGTGGGCGACGACGCGGGACGCCAAGGCGAGGAGCGACTGGGGCTGACTCGCGCAGCGCGTGGAAGCTATTACATCGAGATCTCGCGCCGGAACGGAGACGCGGGAGAGCGCATCGACGGAGACGTGCAGGTCGAACTCCTCGGAGAACGCCGCACCCTTCCCTTCTCGCTCTCCGGCGCGCGCACCGTCGTCGGGTTGGTGCGAGTGGCCGGCCGCTGGCGCATGGAGCGAGTGGGTGGACCCGGCTCGCTCGGCGTGCGCTAGCGGACCCCTGTGCGACGGACCCCCGGGTTGACCCCGGGGTGAGCCGTCGAGCGGGCTGAGCCGATGGCTAGGAGGCCGTCGCGGGAGCCGGTCGGCGTTCGGACGACGACGGCTCCTCCGTGGCGGCGCACTCCTCGGCGCGCATGGGACGGAGGCCCGCGTCGCGCAGGAGCGCCAGATCGTCGGCGGTGTCAGGGTTGCCCGTCGTGAGCAACTTGTCGCCGTAGAAGATGCTGTTTGCGCCCGCCATGAAGCAGAGAAGCTGCGCCTCACGGCTCAACTCCGAGCGACCGGCCGAGAGGCGCACGACCGCCTTCGGGAGCATCAACCTGGCCAGAGCGCACATGCGCACCAGATCGAAGGGGTCGACCATGGGACGATTGGCGAGGGGAGTCCCCGAGACCGGCACGAGGGCATTGATCGGCACGCTCTCGGGTCGGGGACTGAGGTTGGCGAGCGTCACGAGCAGCCCGAGGCGATCGCCGACGGTCTCGCCCATGCCGATGATGCCCCCGGAGCAGACGCGAATGCCCGCACCACTGACCTTGCTCAACGTATCGAGCCTGTCCTCGAAGGTGCGCGTGGTGATGATCTCCCCGTAGAACTCCTTCGAGGTGTCGAGGTTGTGGTTGTAGGCCGTGAGCCCAGCCTCGGCCAAGGCCTCCGCTTGCTCCGTGTCCAGCATGCCCAGAGTGACGCAGGCCTCGAGCTCGAGGGCTCGGACACCGCGGACCATCGTGAGCACACGCTCAAAGTCGGCACCGCCCTTGGCGCGTCGCCAGGCCGCACCCATGCAGAAGCGGGTGGCGCCTGAGGACTTGGCGTCTCGGGCGCGTGCGAGCACCTCCTCCACGTCCAGCAAGGGCTCGGCCTCGACGTCCCCATGACGGGCGCTCTGAGGACAGTAGGAGCAGTCCTCGGCACAGCCGCCGGTCTTCACGCTGAGCAGCGTGCAGAGCTGCACGGCGTCGGGGGGATGGTTGTCCCGGTGCACGCCCTGCGCCCGAAACACGAGCTCCGTCAGAGGCAGCTCGTACAGCTCCCGCGCCTGGTTCACCGTCCACTGCGTCTTGTCGTCGACCATCTCGGCTCCTGGCCCCGACCCATAGCCGGGTCGGCCGTTCTAGCCGCAATCCGCCGTCGCGCAAAGACCACCCGTGCGCGACACAGGCCTGCCTGCGGCAAGGGAGCTGTCAGCGCAGGTTGACGAACTCGACCGACTTCGCCCGGGCGCCACTCTTCGAGCCGCACGCCAGGGCCAGCCAACCGTCATCTGAAACCGCGGCGGCATCGACCGTGAAGCTCGCCTTGGCTCGAGCCACGCTGCGCAACTTCTCACCAAGCGTGTTGCGAACCTCGACCTCCGCGCCCTTCACCACGGCGACCAGGCCCGAGACCGCGTTCGCCGCCACCGCGTCCGCCGACTCGCCCAGCCACAGCGCCCGACCGTCGAGGTCGAGAATCGCCGCGGAGATGGCGTACTGCAGTCCCCGGCCTGCGAAGACGGCGAGGACCCGATCTCCGAGCGGCTCCATCCGGGGCGCGCTCACCTGAAACCCGTCGCGGAACGGCGCACGGGAGACCAGCGCACCGCTCGCGACATCCGCAACGAGGAGTGCCCCGCGCGCCACGAAAGCCAACGAGCTTCCGTCGGCGGCGAAGCAAAAAGCGCCGCTGTCGTCGCGGATCGCGTCATCTTCAACCTTGGCCGTCAGGGCGCCCGCCCGATCGAAGACGGCGACATGCTGGCCGGAACCGCCCGCGTACCCGTGCCCGATGGCGACCCGCGCGCCATCCGGGGAGAGCCCGACGCCCGATGGCTCGAGCGCGTAGCGCTGCAACTCCGCACCGTCCGACGCGCGCAGCGTCGCGCCGGTGAGCGACGAGGTCAGCACCAAGCCCGGCGCTACCGCGAGGCCGTAGGCGCCCCCACCCTCGGGCCCGCACACCACCTCGGGCTTCTTCTGACCACGGCGATGCGTCGCGAGGCCGCTCTCGTCGAGCATCCACAGCGCGCCGTCCGAATCGAACGCCAGGTCATAGATGCCAATCCCTGGTTTGGTGGCTCCGGCAAAAGGGGAAGTCATAACGCTCCTGGTTCGTCCTGCACGAAGGGGAATCAGCCGCGTCGACGCAGACGCGACTCGACCGCGTGCACGGCGAACACGCCGAGTAGGAAGATCAACACCACGGAGGCGTGCCCGACGAGCATGTGCTCCCTGCCGTGGTTCGGGCAGTTGAGCGCCAGGATGAAGTTGCCCGTGAGGCCAGCGGCGCTCGCCGCAAGGATGCTCGAGAGCCGCGGTCCACGATCCAGCACGCGGGCCAGGGCGTACACGGGCAAGCCAAAGAGCAGCCCCGCGTACATGCACGGGGCCGCGGCGTGTGCCGCGCCCGCGGCGCTCGTCTGCGCCAGCCCGGGGACGAAAGCCACGATGACCGCGCAACCGACCGAGAGCAGCGCCAGGGCACCGACCTTCCCATGCGAGAGCGCGGGCGCCTGAAGCGGACGCAGCGCGGTCCACAGGCTGAGGGCGATGAGCACACCGAGAGAGCCGAGGCAGACGCCGACGGCCCACGCGGGAAGGTCCGCGACGCCACGCCCGCGCATGCGGAGCAGCGCGAGTCCGGCCAACGCCAGGAACGACCCAAAGGAAAGCGCCCGCCGCGTGCCCGTGGAGCGGCTCTTCAGCCAGCCGCCCGTACCGCTCTCCGATTGGGTCAGCTGCGACTCCATCGAGGAGAGGAGGGACTGCAGATCGTCCGCGGACACGTCGCCCGACGCCTGGTCGCACTCGCGCAGAAACTCGGCCACGTCCGGATCGATGTCGTCGCGATCGGGTCCGTCGAGGGCGGCGTTCTGGTCTCGAGCGCTCATGGTCGACACCCGGTGCTGTGGTTCGCTCGCGGGTTCATGGTCGAATCTCCGCGCCGAGCCATTCCTCGAGCTTCTTGTAAGCACGGTGCGCGCGAACGCGAACGGCGCCCTCCGTGCTGCCGACGAGCTTCGCGACCTCCGCAAAGGGTCGCTCTTGAAACCAGTGCAATTCCACCACGACGCGCTGACTCTCGGGCAGTTTGGACATGGCCTCGCGGAGCTGCTGCACGCGTTGATTCGCCTCCATCGGAGAGCGCAGCGGCTCCGGTGCCGCGTGCCGTGTCTCGTCGAGTTCGCTCATCTTGCGCCGCTTCTGGCGTCGCCAATGCTCGCGCACGAGGTTCATGGCGATCGTCAGCACCCAGGGACGCAGGCGCGAGTCCTGACGAAAATCGTTCCGCGCTCGATGGAGCTGGAAGAAGGTCTGCTGCACGATCTCCCGCGCGAGCTCCTCGTCGCGCAGATGGCGTCGCGTGAGGCGCAAGAGGATGGGCCCGTAGCGCTCGAAGAGGCTCCGGAACGCGGCGGCGTCGCCCTCCACGTAACGACGCATCAGCTCCTCGTCGGTGGGGTCCTGAGTTGTGTGCTTGGCCGCCATCGCGGCCGAGGCTAGCAGGGCCCCGGGCGAAATGGCAGACGCCGAGGTGCTGTGGGCTGTCATGCATCTAAAACTGGCGGACGGCGGACGGTGACCCCCGCACGAAAAGATACGCGCCATCCCGGCAGTCGTTACATGGCTGCCTGGGTGGTGATGGTCAGCTGGTAGTGGCCGACTTCACCCGCGCGGAAGCTCGTCGCCACCACGCGCCATCGACCTCCGGCCGACACCGTGAAGTCCAGACCCGCGGCGCTGTCACCCTGGGCCGCGTCGTCGTTGTCCAGCTGCGGTCCATCGGGGGGTTTGGCGATGAGGTAGGGATCGAACTGCGCGGAGTGCAGCTCCAGATGCACGCGAGTCCCCACGGGCCAGTCGAATTCGTAGGGATCGAAGTACTCCCCCGAGGGGAGCGTGACATCCCCTGGAGCCAGGTCACCCTCGCGCGGAAGCTCCGGACCGGAGGACTGGTCCCGAGTGAACAGGTAGACGGCGCCACCCGCTGCGCCCACGAACAAGAGCAGCAGCAGGCCGATCCCCGCCCCGAGCATGAGTCCCAGGGTGCCCTCTCGGTTGGAGCCCGAAGCCGCAGGCGGAGTCGGACCTCCGATCGTGACCCCAGCCGTCGGACCTCCAAAGGGGACCCCCGGCGTTGACCCAGGCGGAGTCATCATGGGAGTCGACATCGGGGGCGTCACCCTGGAGGGTGTCACCAGGGGTGAATCGAAGGGAGGTGGAGTCACGGCCATGGCGGCGGTCGGCGGCAAGCTCAGCTCCGCCGCGGAGGGGCCCGACGCGACGAAGCTCGCCTGCCCGAGCGCGGTGGCGGCCAGCCCCAGGCTCGCCCGCAGCTGGGTCATCTCGGCGAGGAGCGCGCCGGCATCGCGTGGCCTCTGAGAGGGCTCTTTCTGCAGACAACGATCCACGAGCGTCACCAGCGCCATGGGCGTCTGCGGCGCGAGATGATTCAGCGGCACGTGTGGCTGGGTGACGGCCTCGACCACGATCGCGCTCGGCGTCGGCCCCTCGAACGGCGTCCTGCCGCTGATCGCCTCGTAGAGCATGACGCCGAGTGCCCACACGTCCGCGGCGGGCGTGACGTCCCGGGCGCTGACGGCCTGTTCCGGAGCCATGTAGCGGGGCGTGCCCATGGCCACGCCGGTGCGCGTCTCCTTCTCGGCCCTCTCATCCACCGTGCGGGCGAGCCCGAAGTCGAGGACCTTCACCAACTCGACGCCGTTGCGCTGCGTCACGAAGACGTTCTCGGGCTTGAGATCCCGATGCACGATGCCCACCGCGTGGGCCGCCTCCATCGGCGCGAGCAACCCGGTGAAGAGAGCGAGGGTGCGCGCCAGGAGCGGCGGGCCGCCATCGAGCACCTGACGGAGGGTGTGGCCCTCGAGCAGCTCCATGGCCACGAAGGGTGCGCCATCTTCGTCGTTGAAACCGGCGTCGAAGATCTCGACGATGCCCTCGTGGCCGATGCGCGCCGGTGCGCTCACCTCGCGCAGAAAGCGAGCGCGGCTCATGTCGTCGGCGAACGCGGCGGTGAAGAGCACCTTCAACGCCACGCGACGACGACTCACGACGTGGACGGCCTCGTACACGATGGCCATTCCACCGCGCGCCACCTCGCGCAGCAGCTCGTAGCGTCCGGCGACGATTCTTGGCGTGGCCACGATTCAACCCCTGGGGAGCGTACGCCGAGGCCTCAGCTGCCCCAACGACCACGACCCGCGCTGTCGGCGTAGCGTCCCGAGTCGCCCTCCGTCAACCCGGTTGCGTGTCCACGACCCCTGGCATCCGCGCACGAGCCGTCACCGACTCGTCAGAAGGTGCCGCCGAGGGTCGCGGTCGCTCCGCCTTCGACGGGCGCAAAGCCCACGGTGACGGGCAGATCCGGCGCGTCCCAGTCGCGCGTGATCCAGTAGGAGAGCGCAGCGCCGCCGATGAGTCCGAGGGTGCCGGTGCCGAAGACACCGGACATGGTCACGCCGTTGCCGCCAATGAGGAAGGCGAGGCCCGTGCCGAGCCCCATGCCCAGACCCGCCCCGACATCGATCAACAAGATGCGCCCGCGACTCATGGGCTGCACCCGCGCCACCAGACCTCCGAGCACCATGCCCAGATCGGCGGCCGCCATCAGCCCCCAATGCAGATAGCGCACGTGCGTCCCGAAGGAGCCCTGGCGCACGGTCAGCCCGATGTAGAGGCTGAGCACGGTCGACCACAAGGCTCCGGACCCCGCCAGCGAGACATCTCCCGCCGTGGGCTGGATGAGGCGATCGAGGGCGTAGCCGATGCCCGCGCCACCGACCTGTCCCAGGAACATGCCCAGGCTGAGCTCGTCTCCCGAACTCAACCCGGGGTCTCTGTAGTAGGTGTCGCTGTACAGGTCTCCCAGGGTGGCCGTGAGTGCGTAGCCGTGAAACGCGCCCCACAGGCTCGCCATGTTGACGGCCGCGGCGGTGGCGGGGCGGATGCCGTGGCGCGTGCCGAGCACCGACAGCCCGAGGGAGAGCCCGGCGCCAGCGACCGGCGCAAAGGCCCAGGAGCGCGTCCCGCTACAGTTGAGGAGCACACAGGTCTCCACGCCCAACCCGATTCCGAGCGCTGTCTGCACGCCGATCAACTCCGCGCGCGCGAGCTTGGTCGGGCCGCGGCGCACGTCGAAGGCGTCCTCGGAGTCGGCCGAGACACGATGGGGAACGAGCTCCGCATCGACAGCAGCGACAGGCGCAGGCGGGACCACGCCCGTCTGTCGCGGCGCTTCGAGCCCTCCGGCAGGGCCAGCCTGCTCGAGCAAATGGCGCGCAAGCACGCCCGCCGGCTGGTTGGGCGAGTCCGCCGCGAGCCGACGCAGGATCGAGAGCGCCTCCGCGCGCGAGCCGCTGACCATCAACTCGAACGCGTGGTGATAGGCGTCCCACTCCGGACCGGTCTCGCCCGTGGCAGCCGCCTGGTCCTCGGTCGCATCGGCGCTGGACGGCCGCTCCTGCGGCGGAACGTCCGCAACCAGAGCATCGGCCGGGGCGCCTGCGGTCGCTCCGGACGCGTCCTGCGCCATGACGTGGGGCGAGGACCCGAGCCCGCTCATCAGGGCGCAGACCAGACCGACCGAGAATGCGATGCTTCTCACGCGCGTCACCTCGAAGCAGAAACCAAGCTCGTGCATCTTATCGAATGCCGAGCCTTGGCAGAGGAGTTTCTGCGCCTCGGGAGAAACACGGCGCGAGGGCGAGGGCCGGATCAGACGTAGTGGGTGCCGGGATAGAGCAGGCGGATGGCCAACATGAACAGGGGCGCGAAGAGTTTGCCGAACACGAGCCAGGCGAAGACGAGTCCCATCATGGCCGCGCCACGCCCTCGCCAGATCTCGCTCCAGCGCGCGCCCGCCGAGTCGCCGAGGAAGATCTGCACCACGCCGTTTCCATCGAGGGGCGGCACCGGCAGCAGGTTGAACAAGCCGAGCAGGAGGTTCAACGAGAAGAAGACGCTGAGGAAGCGGGGCAGGAGCACCGAGCCATGGCCCGCGAGCGCGACGACGTGGTCGAAGCCGATGCGGTTGGGTCGCTCGAGGTAGCCGAGGGCGATGCCGAGGTGAATGGCGCCGGCGGCGAGCAGCGCCAGGAGCAAGTTCGCGGCCGGTCCCGCCGCGCTCATCAGACCCGCGCGCTTCCGATGCCTCGCGGCCCAGTGGGGATCGATGGGCGTGCTCGCCCAGCCGAGCATGAAGCTGCCGCCGTTGAGCAGGAACGAAGCCAGAGGCACGAGCACCATGCCGAAGGGCTCGCGTTTGACGTGGGGTATGGGGTTGAGACTGACTTGACCGCCCTCGTAGGCCGTCAGGTCACCACCGACCTTCGCAGCCAGCGCGTGCGCGGCCTCGTGGCAGGTGGTGGAGAAGAGGAAGGCGACGAACCAGAGGGGTAGCCCGACGAGGAGCTCAAGCGTGAGGTGCACAGCGGCCGTCAGCCCCCGGTGCGGGGCGCGTGGGCCGCCGGAGCGTGACCCGCCGGAGCCGGAGCTGCAGCGGGAGCCGCAGCCGGAGCTGCAGCGGGAGCCGCAGCCGGAGCCGCCGCGGGAGCCGCAGCGGGAGCCGCAGCCGCGGCACCTGCATCCGCGGAGTCTCCGTCCTGCGCGTCATCCGCAGGCATCGCCTCGAAGGGCGTGTTGTCTTCTGCGCCGTAGTCCTCTTCCTCTTCCTGATCGCCCGAGACGTACTGGGCGAGCTCCGTGTCTTCGATCGCCGGATCGTCGGACGCCGGGTACGCAGGCGTGGGCCGGTCAGCGCCGCACGCGGCCAGGACCAGGGGCAGGAGCGAGAAGAGAGCGACCCCACCGAGGCGGGCGCGTGACGAATGGAGCGAAAGACTCATGCAGCGCACTTAGCCACGACGCGCACCCAAATGGCAATACCGGGATTGCCCGACGCCGCGTCGGAGACCTTCTGCGCGAGGCGCGCGCGGCCTCATTCGGCGGCGAGCGAAGGCGGCTCCACGTAGAATTGCTTCGCCCAGCGACGATAGAGCGGGATCGGGCCATCGCCCTTCGCCAGGGCGGGTTTCGAGACGTAGCGCTTGTGCTCCCAGATGGGCACGTCGCGCATCACCTCGTGATAGAGCGCGCCGAGGCTGACGCCCTGCAACAGCCAGTCGACCGGTCCTGGCATGACGCGCTTGGTCGTGGTGGCGATGCGCAGGTGGATGCGCCCCGCGTCGACCGGTGTGGAGAGCACCAGATGCCGGAAGTGCAGCCCGACCTTGGGAGCGCTGCCATGCACCACGGAGTAGCCCAGGCCATGAACGAAGACGCGGAAGCGCGCCTCGACGCCGAACTTGGGCAGCCCCGGCAAGCCCACCTGCTTCACCGCCGCGTAGGCGGCACGCAGCACGGGCCCCTCGGCGACGGCCTCTTCCGTGACGGTCGGCGATTGGAACCCGTGCACCTCGGCGAAGTGGCCGAAGTCGACGCTGTTCTCGCTGGTCTCCTGAGGATGGGAGTCGAGTTCGAGACGCACGCCGCGCACGGGAGTCCAGCCCGTCAGGTCGAGCTTGGGCACCTCCCACTCGGGCCCACGCCCGAGGGCATCGTGCCAGACGAGCACGACGCCGTTCATCTCGCGCGCTTCGAAGGTGTCGAGACGCGCCTTGGGCGGCGCCTTGGACCCGTAGGCCGTGCCGACACAGTGGCCCTCCCCGTTGAAGCGAAAGCCGTGGAACGCGCAGCGCAGCTCGTCACCCTCGACCCGGGCGTCACCGAGGTGCGCGCCGAGGTGGGGGCAGTAGGCGCTCGTCGCGTGGACCTCGCCGCGATCGGTGCGGAAGAGGATGAAGTCCCGTCCGAAGTAATGCCGCGCCAGCGCGCGTCCGGACTTCAGCTCGTGCGAATAGGCCACGGCGTACCAGCCGCTGGGCAAACTCGTGAAGGGAAAGCGCGAAGCTAGGTCGTCGGCCACGCGCCAATGTAACACGTATCAGGCGCGCGCCCAGAGGGACGATCGGTCACACCGGGAGAAAGCGCGCGACCTCTGCGGGCGTGCGGCGCCTGGACGTGAAGCGCTACTCCGAAGACGGCGGCGGAGCGGGGTCGGGAGGTGTCTCGTCGCACAAGACCTCTTCGGACCGAATGCCCGGGGGCGCCTCCTGCTGGAACGAAGCGGCGTCGAGCGCTGTCCCGACGTCGATGTGACGGAAGCGCACGAGGGTGTCCGCGCCATGGGCGACGAAGTGGATGGCGAAGGGCATGGCGACGCTGCCACCGCCCTCGATGTCGACGTCGCGATAGTCGTCGTAGGTGACGCGGAACAGGCGATGGCCCTCGACGTCCGTCTGCTCGGAGCGGCGCAGATGCAGATGTTGCGCTTCCGGAGCCACGTCACGGTCGGCCCACGGCACCTCGTACTCCAGCTCCTGCCGTTCGCCGTCGGCGGCCGTCAGCGTGACGAGGTAGGTGCCGTGGCGCGTACACGCGATGGCCTGATTCGTCGCGTCGAGGTGAGGGCTGTCCCCGGTGAGGAGCAGGGAGAGATCTTCGCCGGAGAGCGCAACGCCCAGCAGACGCGCGATGTTGGAGGGGCAGCTCCGACCGTGCAGGAAGTGCCCTTCGCGCTGGTCGAGCAGCTCGAATGCGGGACCGTCGCTGGTCAACACGGCGGCGGGACCGAACTGCGTCATGGCGTCGAAGCGCAGGCGCCCCGGGCGCTCGAGCATCATCAACACCGTGCCGCGGATGCGCCCTTCGGTACCGCGCTGATCGACGCGCGCCTCGGCGCTCATGCTGCGAATGGGCTCCCGCGTCACGCGTGCACGCGCCAAGGCGGGCGCCGCCGCCGTGAAGGGCCGGGTCGGACAATGGACACCAGGGCATGCGGTCAGACCGAGCGCGAGCGCGCTGGCGAGGAGGAGGCGAAATCCCATGGCCGCCTTTCTAGCAGGTTCCGCCCGCATCACCCCAGGTCTCCGACGGACGCCAGGTGTCCCAGGGTCGCGCGTGGCCCGGAAGGCGAGCAACTGCTGCGGCGCGGGACCGCAGGTCGGGATGAAGCCGCAGCTCGCAGCCGAAGTCTGAGCCCGCCGCTTCCGAGCGCACGGGACACGAGCCCTCGGCGTCTACTCGGCAGGCGTGGCGTCTCGGTCGCCGCGCACGACGTATTGATAGGGCAAGTCTTCGTCGACCAGGTGCGCGCTGAGGCCACCCGCCGAGAGCTCGTCATGCACGGCGTCCGGGCTGAGCCGCATCCGCGCGGGCGCGCCCAGCGGGCTCTCCGGCGTGAAGTCGACGATCAGCACGTAGCCACCAGGGCGCAGCGCTCGTCGCAGGAGCCCGGCGTAGTCGCCGCGGGCGTCGATGTGGTGCCAGGTGTCTACGATCAGGATCCGGTCGACCGACTCCGGCGCGAGACCCGGATCATCCGGCGCGACCACTCGCGCTTCGACGTTGCTCAATCCGGCATCGGCGAAGCGCGTCTGCATGTGCGCGACCATGGCGGGCTCCACGTCGAGCGCGAGCACGCGTCCCGTCGCCTGCACGGCGCGGCTGAGGTGAGGCTCGAAGTAGCCCGTGCCCGCGCCCAGGTCGGCGACGACGAGACCGTCGCGCAGCTCGAGCAGTCGCAGGATCTCGTCGGGCTTCTGCCAGGCGTCACGCTCCGGATCGTCGAAGATCGCCGCGAAGCGCTCCACCTCCGAGAAGTCGTGGTGACGCCCATGCTCCGCGTGCCCGCCCGACGAAGCGTGCTCTGGATGCGACGCGGCGCCGGGATGA
>Ga0210044_10002707_pt1 | contig 26018 bp, 22 predicted proteins | sample CryGey13umfilter_2_FD_183959 | JGI IMG/M metagenome (GOLD analysis project Ga0210044, IMG submission 183959) | Groundwater microbial communities from aquifer in Utah, USA - Crystal Geyser 4/9/14 3 um filter (SPAdes) (version 2) | ecosystem: Environmental > Aquatic > Deep subsurface >... | reverse complement strand
GCTGCGCCATGTATACGAAAAAATCGAAAAAAAGAAAACAGAGCCGAAATAACGGCGATTGCATAAGACTAAACCATTTTGTGAACAATATTAATCGGTCGCCTGAAAGGTTTATGAATTATTCAGGTTAGTAGGTCTTCTTTAACAAATTGAGACTTCTTATTCTTGATTGCTAAAAAAACATAAATGCAAAGTGATACAAGTATTCCAGCACCATAAATCAGATAGAGACTATCTGCGTTATAGTATTCTCCCTCGATTGAGAAACTTTGTGGGATCACGAAGAACAATGAGAGCAAAGCAATAACTCTACGCAATTGCAGAGAGTGAGTTTGATTCATCGTATGAATCCGAACGGCGCTCGCAAACTGAATGTCCATTTTGGGTCGGCTGCAGCCATTAATTCAGAAGGCATTTATCGACTCTCCATCCTTACATCCAGTTTATCGCGCAGGGCATCGCCCAGCAGGTTAACGGCCATCACCAGCGAAAACAGCACCAGCCCCGGCCATATCACCAGTGCGGGGGAGACCAGCATCAGGCGCGAGCCTTCGCGGATCATGGTGCCGAGTGAGGCATCCGGCGGCTGCACGCCGACACCGAGAAAGGATAGTCCCGCTTCGCCGATAATCACCGCCGCCAATCCGAAGCTCGCCTCAATCAGCAGAGGTGCTGCGATATTCGGCAGCAGATGACGTATGGCAATATAGGGTACGCCCGAGCCATTGGCGATGGCCGCCTCGACAAACGGCACCGATTTGAGCGACAGCACCTGCGCGCGGGCAAGGCGCGCAAAACCAACCCAGCCGACCGCCACCAGCGCCATAACCAGATTATCCACGCCGGGACCGAGCATGGCCGCCAGCGCAATCGCCAGCAGAATGCCGGGAAACGAGAGTACAATATCGGCAAAGCGCATCAACGTTGCATCCAGCCAGCCGCCAGCCCAGCCTGCGAGCATACCGATGGAGATACCGACCATGCCGCCACACAGCACCACAACGACACCGACCATCAATGAGAGCTGCAATCCTTCAGCCAGTCTGGCCAGCACATCGCGCCCCAGCGCATCGGTGCCCAGCAGATGTGCTGTACTCATTGCATGCAGTACCGCATCCAGATCAATGGCATGTCCATCCTGCCCGCCCATGACTGCAGCAAGCAGCACCAGCAGAGGCACAGACAGGCAGGCCCCGGCCAGAACAAGCGCCGGAAAACGACCTTTATGACGCATCAGCCGTCCCGGTTTTCTCGCAGCCAGCCCGCCGCACACATACGGAGTGGTGACCTGCAGGCCACACCTCTATTACTCGTTGACGCATGGGTTGAATCCGGACACTGTTACTCCATTCCGTATTTGGTTTAAGGGCAACGCTAATTCATTCAGCGCTTCCATGCAGCCCTGCTTGGGAGTGACAGGTTCACAAGCAGGGGAAAAACCGTATCCCTGCAGGCCGGTCAAAGGCAGGATGCCATTAACCGCTACGACTTGAAATATGCAGCAATCATGCCTGCATATAAAAAGAACACATGCACTATTTTGATGTGTTTCAACACTGTTACACAAGTCAGACACTTGGAGCCGCGAAACCAGATGAGTAGAGACAGCAGGCCATGCTTTTTTTTAATCCAGCCTTCAGGCGTTAAGGGAATGATTGCCCCATGAACAACACCCTCCCTTCCGACATGAGCAGCAATACCGCAGCTCGTATCCTTGTTGTCGATGACAGCGAGAAAAACCGCAATCTGTTAGCCATGTTTCTTACCAGGCTCGGATACAGCGCCAGCAAGGCCGAAGGCGGCGCTGCTGCCCTGGCCATGCTGGATCAACAGACATTCGACCTTGTGTTACTGGATATGATCATGCCGGAGATCGACGGCCTCAGCGCTCTGAAACTGATACGCGAGCGTTATCTGATCAATGAACTGCCGGTCATTATGGTAACCGGCATGAGCGAGGTTGAGGGCATCACCCGGGCACTGGAACTGGGAGCCAACGACTACATAAGCAAGCCTTTCCAGAAAGATATTCTGCTCTCACGCGTACGCATGCAGCTGGATATATGCCGCCTCTACAAAGATGTAAAAACCAGTGAAGAACGCTATTCACTGGCCTTCTCCGCATCCAGTGACGGCCTGTGGGACTGGGATATCGTGACCGGCAAGGTGTTTTTCTCGGATCACTGGCATGAGATGATGGGCATCTCCCCGAACTGCGCCTTCGATTCGACAGAGCAATGGTTCGACCGCGTACATCCGGATGACATTACCGCCCTGCGACTGGCTATCGAAGAGCATCTGAAGGATCCGCACCGTCTGGTCAAACGGGAGTATCGCGCCCTGCATGAGGATGGCAGCTATCGCTGGATGCAGTGCCGGGCCAGGGCCCTCTTCTCTGACTCCGGCACACCGCTGCGCATGACCGGCGCTCAGACTGATATCTCCGCCAGCAAAACATTCGACCCGATCACCGGCCTGCCCAATGCGGCCGTTTTCATGGACAGGTTACAACGCGTGTATGCCCACGCCCGCCGCACAGGCAGCGCAGCAAACCTGGCGCTGTTTTCATTAAGCATGAATCACAAGGAAAAAGTCACATCGGCACTGGGCCCTGCCGGCTATGAGAAACTGACCTCAGCCATTGCCCGGCGACTGAGTGAAACAACAGCCGTCGACGACTATCTGGCGCAGCTGAAGGAGCCTGCCTTTGTCAGCCAGCTGGCCGACAACCGCTTCATGATTCTGCTCGAAGGCGTACCACAGGAGAGCGCCGAACTGCTGAAAATCGGCGAGCAGATTCAAAAAAGCCTCGCATCTCCCTTCGCCATCTTTGATGAAACCGTCTACTGCACAACCAGCATCGGCATTGCACTCCCCTCCGGGGCCAATGATGCGGTGGATGAACTGATTCAGGATGCCATCTCCGCTGAGTCCATCGCACGCAAAACCGGTGAAGATATCACACACATCTACAACCCGCTGCTGCATGGCAAGGCACTGGACCACCTGCGTCTGGAGAATGAACTGCGCCACGCCATCGGCAATGGCGAACTGAGAGCCTTCTACCAGCCTATCGTCTCCTCGGCAGACGGCAGGCTCGCCGGCTCCGAGAGTCTGGTGCGCTGGCAGCATCCGGAGCGGGGTCTGCTTTCACCGGATCATTTCATCCCCATAGCCGAAAGTGCCGGACTCATTAACGCCATCGACCTGTGGATGTTTCGCGAATCATGTCAGCAATATCGCGAGTGGGTCAGCAACGGCGCCTCGCCGAAGATGTTTATATCGGTGAACATCTCCGTACAGGGACTGGGCATAGCGTGGGCTGATCAGGTACTCAACGCCGTAAAAGAGTTCGGTATTCCGCCCTCCTCCATTCACCTGGAGATCACCGAATCCATTTTTGCCGGTGACATTGAGTCCATCATCACGCTGCTGGAGCAACTGGTAGACCTGGGCATCAGTTTTGCCATTGATGATTTCGGCACCGGCTATTCATGCTTTTCCTATCTCAGGCGCCTGCCTGCCTCCTACCTTAAAATCGACAAGGCATTCATTGACGATGTCGTTGACAGTGAAAAAGCACGCCTGCTTGTCAATAACATTATTCACATGGCCCATGATCTGGGCATGAAAATCATTGCTGAAGGCGTCGAAAGCAGGGAGCAGGCCGAGATACTCGAAGCGCTGGGTTCCGATTATTTTCAGGGATACTATTTCAGCCGACCGGTGGCTGCGGCAGATTGTGTGATGATGGTGCCCGCAGGCCTGCAGGCGTGATCGCGCTGTTGGCGGCAGACCTGTGCAACAGATGGCAGTGAGCGGCGCCTGCCACGGACTTAAAACCCCCGCCTTTGCGGCAACAGCCGGCACTGTCACGTCATTCAGCCGCGCTTGACCAGGGCGACGCAAAGGCTTTCAATTAAGCCTATGTCAGATTCAACATGGTTTCATGCCGCCGGAAACGGCGATAGCGACGCGCTGAAGCAGGCGCTCGACGCCGGCATGGACATCAATGCAACCAACGCACTGGGCAATACCGCCCTGCATGAGGCAACAGGCAAGGCCCAGCTGGCCTGCATGGCCCTGCTTATTGGGCATGGAGCAGCACTGAATGCGGCCAATAACAATGCGGCAACACCGCTTCATCTGGCAGAGAAAAACATCGATGCCATTCGCATACTGCTGGAGGCCGGAGCCGATCCGAATCTCAGGGACAGCGACTGGAATTACCCCTACTACTATGCTTTTTATGGCTCCATGAGCCGTGAGCTGATCGATCTGTACATCAGGCACGGCGCACGACTGGTATACAACAGTAAATAACACTGCTCCGTGCTTAATCAGCTGCGGCGCTGCCTCGGATCGAGCCACAGACCGAGCAGATCGGCCAGCAGATTTGCCAGCACATAGAAAGCGGCGATGATCAGCACGCACCCCTGCACCAGCGGATAATCACGCTGCTGAATCGCCTCAATAGTCAACAAGCCCAGCCCCGGCCAGTCGAATACCGTTTCGGTAATCACAGCCCCCCCAAGCACCGCCCCCAGTTGCAGCGCGAACATGGTAATCACCGGCACTGCCGCCAGACGCGCCGCATGACGCCACCAGATGCGATGCTCGGAGACACCGAAGGCGCGTGCGGTACGCGCAGGATCCATGCTCATCGCCTCCAGCCAGGAGGAGCGGGCCATGCGCGAGAGTACCGCGGCCAGAGCCGTGCCCAGCGTAATGGCCGGCAGTATGATCGAACCCGGCTGATCCATACCGGATACAGGCAACCAGCCAAGCCCAACGGCAAAGATCAGCATCAGCACCGGCCCCAGCCAGAAATTGGGAATGGAAACCCCGATCAGGGAGAAGCCCATGGCTGCCACATCCTCGGCTTTTCCAGCATGGCGGGCAGCCCAATAGCCAAGGGGCAGCGCCAGCGCCAGCGCCAGTAGCAGACTGACCAGCGCCAGCTCGGCGGTTGCCGGCACGCGCTCGATGATACGCACGCGCACCGACCGATGATCAACCAGACTTGTGCCCCAGTCGCCGGTGGCAAGTCCCGAGAGATAGTGGCCGTATTGAGAGAGTATAGGCTGATCCAGATGCAGTGCCTGACGCAGCGCTTCACGATCCGCTGGCATGGCCGTTTCACCGAGCAGCGCATCCACCGGATCACCCGGCACCATATGCAGCAGGAAAAAGACCAGCGTCGCCACCCCGAGCAGGGTGGGCAGCGCCTGCAGCACTCTGCCTAGAAGAATCCGTCCGAACATGCGCCGAGCCTAGCCGGCTTGCATCACGGGTGGTAGGCAGATCATCATGCGTAAGCCCTGCCCGCCCGGCAGCCCTGATGAGAACAGGCCTGCATCCGGTAATGATTTCACCTCTTCTGGCCGGTCCGTCACGCTGGCGTGGCATTCTCCCGGCACTGCATACACCTGACGGCAACGCCCTGACTAACAATAGACAATGAATCTACTTGCCTTCATCTGGTGGCAAACGCAGCTTGCGGGCATGGATGCACAACATTATGACACCAGTGAAATAGCAAAATTTGAGGCCATGGCCGAGGAGTGGTGGGACCCGCAGGGCAAGTTCAAGCCACTGCACCGCATCAATCCGCTGCGCCTGGACTATATCAATCAACAGATCCCGTTACAGGGTGCCGCACTACTGGATGTCGGTTGCGGCGGCGGCCTGCTGGCTGAAAACATGGCTGCGCGCGGCGCAACTGTCACCGGCATCGACCGCTCGCCAAAAGCACTGGCCATCGCCCGCCTGCATAGCGAGCAATCCGGCACGCATGTCGAATATGTAGAAAATGATGCCGAAACCTGGGCAACAACCCATGCCGAATATTATGATGCCGTCACCTGTCTGGAAGTACTGGAGCATGTGCCTGATGTGCCGCGCACCGTCGCTGCCTGCGCATCCATGATCAAGCCGGGCGGTCTGTTTTTCTTTGCCACCCTCAACCGCACACCGACCGCCTATATCAAGGCGATTCTCGGTGCCGAATACGTACTCGGCTGGCTGCCAAAAGGCACCCATGAGTACGCAAAATTCATCAAGCCATCGGAGATAAACAGCGCCCTGCGTGATGCCGGGCTGGAGATCCGGGAGTTACGCGGCATCAGCTATGCCATACTCGCCGACCACTTCTCCCTCTCCGATGACCTTGCGGTCAACTATCTCGGTTTTGCCGTCAAGCCCGCCTGACGGGGCGGCCCGCTCTTTTGAACAAGACAGATTTTCATCACTGCACGCTCCTGCTGCTTAAAGCCATTCCGCTGGCTGCAATGCTGCTGCTCTACGGCATGCCTGCCAGCGCCGAACCAGTGGATATCAACGCCGATCAGGTAACACGGGAGGCCGACGGGGTAATCATTGCCACGGGCCATGTGATCATCAAACGCAAGTCAGAAACACTGATCGCCGATGAGGTGATTTACCGCACCAGAGAGCACATCATGGAGGCCCGCGGCAATGTGATCATCCGCTCGCCCAGAGCCACCATCAACGCTGATGCCGCTCAACTGCAAACCCAGAGTCAAACCGGCACCATTGAGCATGCAACCATCACCATGCCCGGCGGCGAGAGATTGCAGGCAGAGCATGTCAAACGCATTGATGACCAGCGTCTGGAAGCCGATCAGATTATCTTTTCCGCCTGCCCGATCGATGAAGAGTCCTGGCGCATCGCTGCCAGCCACGCACTGCTCGATCAGGAGGCTGGCAGCCTGACCACCACCAACCCGCGCCTGGAACTGTGGCAAATACCGGTGCTCTATGCTCCCTGGTGGAAACAGACACTGAGGCGCAAATCCGGCCTGCTGATGCCCTCATTCGGCGTAGGCAAGCGGCGCGGCACAGAGCTTGCCACCCCCTACTATTTCGCCCCCGCTGAAAACTGGGATGCGACACTGACACCGCACTGGATGAGTGCGCGCGGTTTTATGGGCGAAGCCGAATTGCGTCATATTTCCACGATCGGCCATGAGAAACTTAATGCGGCAGGCATCCGTGATACCGTTACCGGCAGATTGCGCGGCCGCCTGCAGGCTGATGTTGCATGGCAGCTGCCTGCCGAGGCCCGGTTCAATATTAGCGCCGATCATATCAGCGACCACGACTATCTGGCCGACTATGGCGGCAGCAGCGATATCAGCTCACGCTACCTGCAAAGCGATGCCACCCTCTCCCAGCACCTGCAGGCGGGCGACGCACAGACCGACTGGTTCCTGCAGGCCGAACATATGCAGGATCTGCTTCTCACCAGCAACGCCACCATCCTGCAGATCCTGCCTCGCCTGCAGAGCAGCAGCCAGTGGCAGCCGCATGAAAACTTCGTCGCCCACTTCGATCAGCAAACCACGCGCTTTGCCCGCCGTACGGGCGTGGATGGATGGCGCATGGACCTGCACCCCTATATCGAGCTGCCATGGGAATCGAACGGCGGCGGCATCACCGCATCATTAAGCGGCGGCGTACACCACACCCGTTACTGGTTACAGCAGGCTGCAACGGCCAATAGCCGGCCGACCCGGACAGCCCCGGAGGCCAGTGTCGAAATCCGCTCCGATTTTGAACGCATCGGCGAGCTGCAGGATTGGCGGCATGTAATCTCGCCCGTTCTGCGCTATGACTATGTCAATGCTCCCGATCAGTCACTGCTGCCCCTGTTTGACTCCTCCTTCGGCCTGCTAAGCTGGAACAACCTGATGTCAGGCAACCGCTTCTCGGGCTATGACCGTATCGAAAAGACAAACCGTATCAGCCTGATGCTGGAAAACCGCCTGCAAACCAGAGGCGATGAGAGTGCGGCGGCGCGTGACCTGCTCATTGTCCGCGCTGGTGCGGCCTATGATATGTTGCGCCAGTCAGTGGACCCCGCCCTGCAAGCTGCTCCAACCCGCCCTTTCTCCAACCTGCTGGGTGAAATCATCTGGCAACCGCTTACCGGCATGACACTCTACAGCAGCGGCCAGTACAACCCGACCGATCGCTACTGGTCCACACTGAACGCCTACATCAACCTGACCGGCAGTCGGGAAAACAGCCTCTATATCGGCTATTACCTGACCGATGCACGCTATACCACCCGCACACAGCTGATCGACCTGCGCAGCAATATCAACCTGGGCGCGCGCTGGCAGGCCACGGCCAACTGGCAATATGACACACTGCTCAAACTCTCCCAACAGACAGCACTGGGCCTGCAGTACAAGCACCCCTGCTGGACTGTCGGGGCTGAAGGCTACCGGATCAACCGGCGCAGCGGCACCACTACCGCCGCCAACTTCGGCGTACGCATATTGCTTGAATTCAAAGGGCTGGGTAGCGTCGGTTCGTAAGATCGCTATGCTTGCGCATTGTTGAACGCACCGGGATGGGGTCTACTCCGATTTTACCGCCTCCCGACAGATAATGAACGATCCCCGCTTAAACGGTTTAACCAGACTGGAGGCTTCATGCAAATCATTACCCTGTTGGCAGGCTTGCTGCTGTTGATCACGCCCGCACAGGCGGAAGAACTGGATTCGATCGCGGCCGTAGTTAATAACGAAGCGATCACCTGCTCCGAAATCAAGCAGGATGCCGAAACCATGCTATCGCAGTTGCGCCAGAGTGGTTCGACATTCCTGCCCGCCGTATCAGAACTGAGCCAGCGCTCACTCGACGGACGCATTGTCAAAACCCTGCAACAGCAGGAAGCACGCAAACTGGAGCTGTCGGTCAGTGATGAGGAACTGGGCGCTGCCATCAAAAATGTAGCCTCCAGCAATAACCTGTCGATCGAGCAGCTGAAAGAAGCACTGAAACAACAAGGCATGGATTTTGATGAGTACCGCCGCAACCTGCGCGAACAGATACTGAGCAACAAGCTGATCAACATGGCCGTGCGCAGCAAAATCCAGGTCAGTGAAGAGGCCATTCAGGAGTATTATCGCAAATATATGGCCGACCCGAAACCACGCAGGGAGGCTCAGATAGCACAAATATTTATCTCCCTGCCGGCTGAGCCGACGCCTGAGCAGTTGACCAGCACCCGCCAGAAGGTTCGTCTCATCCGGCAACAGCTGCTCGGCGGCAAGGATTTCGGCCAGATGGTCGCCATCTATTCGGAGGCACCGGATCGTCAGCAGCAGGGCGTCATGGGCTGGTTTATGCAGGGTGGCGTCGCCCAACGCTTCTCGTCCGTGCTGGATATGCCTGTGGGGCAAATTTCCGAGCCTATCCGCTCCCCGTCCGGCTTCCATATCATGAAGGTGATGGCCGAGCGCTGGAAAGACCCCGAAGCGACAGCTGAGAGCTATGATGAAGTCCATGCCCGCCACATCCTGTTGAAAGTGCCTTCGTTTGCCGATGATGACACCAAAACAAAGATACGGCTGCGCGCCGAATCTATTGCCCGCGATCTGCAGGGCTCGAGTGATGAGGCCTTTGCCGCCCGCGCCAAAGAGGACTCCCAGGGACCGAGTGCTGCAAACGGCGGCGATCTCGGCTGGTTTAAAAAAGGTGCGATGGTGCCCGCATTTGAAACGGCCGCATTTGCCCTGAAAGCAGGTGAAACAAGTGGCATCGTCGAAAGCCCGTTCGGCTTTCATATCATCCGCCTTGTTGCCCGGCGCCATATTGATCCGAACTCACTGGAAGCGCATCGCGACCAGATCCAGCAGATTCTCAACAACGTAGAGACACAGGAGCAGATGCCGCGCTGGACCGCCTCCCTGAGAGCGAGTGCGGATATTGAGGTTCGCAGCTGCCCCGGCTTTGCCAATGCACAGGTGCTGCCACAGGATCCGAATGACAGCGATGCCGCCATGGAGATCCGCACCACGGCTGAATTGAACGCCACCCTCGCCAGCTGGAAGCGTGCATGGGAACATCAGGATGCCGCAGCTTATTTTGCCCACTACTCCGACCAGTTCAAGGTCCCCGGCCAGTTTCCCAATCTGACTGCATGGAAAGCCGCCCGCAGCAAGTACATTACCGGCAAGGGTTTTATCCGCATCACCATCAAGGATATCAAGGTAACCCGTCTGGATGAAACCCACGCCCGGGTTGAATTCACCCAGCAATATCAATCTGACGACGCAAGCAGCAGTGATCTGAAGTTGTTTCTGATGGAAAAAACAGGCAATGACTGGAAGATCACCCGTGAGATGGCGGCCGTACCGGCAGCATGAAACCATTACTTATCACGGCAGGCGAACCTGCCGGCATCGGCACGGACTGTATCCTCAGAGCCTGGCAACATGCACCAGAACTGTTTGCTCACTGTGTCATTGCGGCACCTGCTCTGTGGCTACGTGAACGAGCACTGCTGATCGGCATCGATATCAGCATAGATGAATCCGCCGATCTGGACTGCATTGACTGCTCGGACACCTCCCGCCTGCACTGCTGGTATCCGTTGACCGGGAATATCGCAATTAGCCCGGTCACCCCCGCATCACCATCGCCGGCAACAGCTGCCGCCGTCATCGGTTGCATTGAGGCGGCAGCACTCGCTTGCCTGAACGGTAGTGCCGCCGCACTGATTACCGGCCCCATCGAAAAAGCCGTGCTGCGCACATCCGGCTTCCTGTTCCCCGGTCATACCGAATTTCTGGCGCATCTGGCCCGCGAGAGGGTCGCACTTGCCGGCAACCAGATGGATCATGTCATGATGCTGGCCAGCGATCAGTTGCGCGTGGCCCTGCTCACCACCCATATCGCCATCAGCGATGTGCCGGCCGCCCTGTCGATTGATGCGACACTGGACTGCATGAAAATTGTCGATCACGACCTGCGCAAGCGTTTCGCCATCAAGGAACCGCACATCGGACTGTGCGGCCTGAATCCGCATGCCGGCGAACAGGGCCATTTCGGCCGTGAAGAGATCGATATTCTGGCGCCTGCAGCAGCACAGGCAATCGAGGCGGGCATCCGCGTCACCGGCCCGCTACCGGCAGACACCCTCTTCTCTGCCCCGCAGCGCCGCCACTATGATGCCATTGTCTGCTGCTATCACGATCAGGCTCTTATCCCGCTTAAGACTCTCAGCTTCGGTGATGCGGTCAATATTACGCTCGGCCTGCCATTCATCCGCACCAGCGTCGATCACGGCACAGCCCTTGACCGCGTCGGTTCCGACAGCGTATCGTACACCAGCATGGTTATGGCCATCCGTATGGCCATAACCATGGTGACCCTGGAAGGCTGATGCAGTTTACAGGAGGCTGTGATGCAGATTCATGAACTGACCGGACAGATCCTGCTTGCCACGCCCGCCCTGCAGGACCCCAACTTCAAAGACGCTGTCGTACTTGTTTGCCAGCATGACCCGCAAGGCTCTCTCGGCCTGATTATCAATCGGCCGCGGGATATCATTCTGGGCGAAGTCTTTATCGATCTGGGGCTGAAATCCGATATGGTGACCGCAAGCCTGCGCGAGCAGGCTCAACCGGTTTATGAAGGCGGCCCCATGGATGGATTCAGAGGTTTTCTGCTGCATGACGGCTGGGATGTCTATGATTCAACCATGCAGGTCAGCCCCGAGTTGCACCTGACAGCCTCGCGCGATGCGCTCGAAGCGCTGGCCAAAGGTTCAGGCCCCGAACACTATATGTTGCTACTCGGTTATGCCGGCTGGGGAGCGGGACAGCTGGAGCAGGAGCTGTTCGATAACAGCTGGCTGATTGCCCCGGCCAGCCATCAGATTATATTTCAGGAGCCACCGGAAAAACGCTGGGACTTTGCCGCCCGCTGCATGGGCATCGAGCGCAGCCATCTCTCCAGCCAGATCGGCCACGCCTGAGAGCAACACCCGGCACGACTGGCAGGGCTTTCAGCGCATTAACAGACTCTGCTTGAAATCGCTGCAACCAGTGACTCACCGACATCCAGCATTAAGGATTCATCTTCTGCCTCAACCATGATACGCAACTTCGGCTCGGTACCGGACATACGTACACTGACACGACCATTGCCGGCCAGCTGGGCCTCGGCCTGTTCAACCAGCAGACAAATAGCAGCGTCCGCCATCACATCCCTGCGCTCCTGCATGGTGATATTCCACAGCTTCTGCGGAAACAGCGCCATATCGGCGGCCATCTCCGACAGGGCCTTGCCCTGCTCTGACATAGCCAGCAGCAGCTGCAGTGCGGTCATCAGCCCGTCACCGGTTGTGTTGTAATCGAGCATGATCATATGGCCCGACTGCTCGCCGCCGATATTACACCCTCGCTCGCGCATCATTTCCAGCACATAGCGATCGCCTACAGCCGCCCTGTGCATCGCAAGACCAAGGCCCGAGAGATAACGCTCCAGCCCCATATTACTCATCAGCGTTGTGACTACAGCGCCGCCCGTCAAACCACCCTGAACTGCAGCATGCTCAGCCAGTATCGCGATCACACGGTCACCATCAACAATTTGCCCGCTCGCATCACATGCAATCAGGCGATCGGCATCGCCATCAAGCGCCAGACCGATGGCCGCACCGGACTCAACTACTCGCTCTGTCATGCGCTCGGGGTAAGTCGAGCCACAATCCCGATTGATATTATATCCGTCCGGCGTGACCGACATGGCAATCACTTCGCAACCGAGTTCACGTAAAATACGCGGTGCAACGTCGTAGGCCGCACCATTGGCACAGTCGACCACCACTTTCAGGCCATCAAAGCGCATACCGCGCGGCAGTGCCGACTTGAGGAATTCGATATAGCGGCCGCGCGCATCATCCACGCGGGCAGCCTTGCCTATATCCAGAGCCGGCGGCAGTGGTGGCAGATGATCTATGCAGTGTTCGATTTCCAGTTCAATCTCATCCGGCAGTTTGAAGCCATCGGCGGCAAAAAACTTGATCCCATTATCGCCGGCAGGGTTATGCGATGCCGATAACATCACCCCTGCATCGGCACGCAGACTGCGTGTCAGGTAAGCGACCGCCGGTGTCGGCACAGGCCCGACCAGCAGCACATTCATCCCCTGTGCGGTCAAGCCGGCACACAGTGCGGACTCAATCATATAGCCGGAGAGGCGCGTGTCCTTACCAATCAATATTTGCGGCTTATGACTCAGATGTCTGGTCAGCACGTGGCCTGCCGCCCGCCCGAGCGCCAGCGCAAACTCGGCCGTCATCGGTGACTGATTCACCGTACCGCGCACACCATCCGTACCAAAATAACGTCTCACTTATTTCCTCCGGCTTCGCCGTTATCATTCGCTGTCAGCTTTTCCAGCACGCCGCGCACGACGATCTCCACCTTGCTGTCAGCCAGCCGGATCGATTTGCCTGCAGGACTCTCAATACCTGTCCTGGCCTCAATCGCGCCCGCCTTTAGCTCAGGACGAATGGCCGTGGTCTCCACTTCCCGCAGAGCCTCCAGCCAGACATCGGGCCCGGTCAGGTTCACCTCTTTCGGCTCCATACTGACCTGCGTGACCTGCCAGCCTTCAGGCAGCTCAAAGTGGGCGCGCACAGGAATGGAGCGCGTTACCCTGCGATCCACCTGTAGCTGCAGGCGCTCCGGCTTCACCTTCTCAATGCGCAAACCTGCAGGCAATTTCACCGAGGAGAGCTGCATGCCGCGCTCAACTACTCCCGGCGTCGTCAAATCCGACACATCCAGTGGTACGGTAAGGTCCTGCTGACGCAACTCTTTCAGTCGGCTCTGCAAGCCCTTGATGGTGACGCGCACATGCTCCGGAAAATCGTTTACAATCACCATATCCGCCGGCAGGCCCTGCACCTGCAGCGGCACATCCATACTCAGCGAGCCTTCACCCTGCCCATGCACCTGCAACCACAGGGCAATAGCGATCATGATTGCCCAGAAATGCAAATTATAACGACGGAACCATGCGATAAAAGCCAGCATCAGTCGTTACCTGCAACAGCTGCGGCCTGAGCCCTGTCCTGAATGGATGACAGGCGCCGCTTAAGCCGTTCATGCAGCATTCTGCTTGTTAATGCCTCGCCCAGCTGCCCCTCCTCAACCAGATGCACCGCACCTGTCTCTTCGGAGACTACGATAACCAGTGCATCGGTCTCTTCACTGATACCCACGGCTGCCCGATGACGGGTGCCAAAATCCCCCGGCACGGCATTCGACTGCGCCAGAGGCAACAGCACCCTGGCCGCCACGACGCGCGCGCCGTCCACCACCACCGCACCGTCATGCATCGGAGAATCCGGACAGAACAGTGACTGAATCACATCGGGCTGCACGGGCGCATCCAGCTCAACACCGGAATCAAACAGATGCCTGAGTCCGGTATCCCGCTCAATCACAATCAAACCGCCCCAGCCCCGATGCACAAGCGAAAAGGCCGATTCGACCAGCATGGCAATCGTTGTCGCATCTGCGCCGCTGCCACCCGATAGCGGGTTCACCGCCACGCGCATCAGCGCACGACGAATCTCCTGCTGGAACAGCACAACCAGGATAACAATGAAGGCGGAGAAGAAGTGACTGAAAATCCATTCAACAGTAAACAGGCCGAATTCGCGCGCCAGCTGGTACACCACCACCACGATGGCCACACCGATCAGCATCTGCACGGCACGTGTACCACGGATCAGACGCAGGAAAAAATAGACCACAATAGCAACCACTGCAATATCAGCGATGTCCGCAATGCCAAACTGCCAGTTTCCCATCAACACCTTACCGTCACGACTAAAATCAGAGGCTCTCTTACAGAGGCTCTTAGCATAGCTGCTTCATGCACCTATGCAAGAAAGCCCTATATTACTCCGGGTCACTACCGGCCAGTCGCACATTGATCTGACCGCGCACAGGATCGGTAGAGTCGATGATGACATCCATGCGATCACCCAGATGATAAGCCGCGCCGCCGCGACGGGCTGCCAGCTGGTGACCGGATTCATCCAGCTCGAATGCACCCGGCAGATCATCGACATTCAGACCACCCTCGGCCAACGTCGGCTCAAGCTCGAAAAAGATACGACGCTTGGTCAGACCGGCGATGCGGGCCGGCATGGTTTTACCGACATCCTTGCTATGAAACAGGGCTGCCAGCATGGCCTGGGTATCCCATTCGCCACGCTGTTGCTTGCGCTCCTGAATGGATGTCTGCATCCCGATCTCAGCCAGCGTACTGACCGGTTGTACCCGGTCGGGATTTTCGCCCCTGACCAGAGCCTTCAGACGACGATGCACGATCAGATCCGCATAACGGCGGATAGGACTGGTGAAATGCGCATAAGAGTCATAGGCCAGTCCGAAGTGACCGACATTGACCGGTGTGTATTTCGCCTGCTGCATCGAACGCAGTACCAGACGGTGCAGTACATGCGCAAACGGTTTGCCCTCGGACTGCTCCAGCACCAGCTGCACATCGCCGGGACGCACCTGCTGACCCTCAGTATCCTTATCCTTACCCTTGATCTTGGGCAGCTTCACAAACAGGCCGAAAGGGGCGAGAAACTCGTTCAGTGTCTCTATAGCCTGGCGCTCCGGGGCGGGATGGATGCGATAGAGCAGCGCACAGTCGTGCGTATCCATATATTCGGCAACAGCGGTATTGGCCGCCAACATCATCTCTTCGATCAGACGATGGGCAATATTGCGATCCGAGGCAATGATATCGACTACAACATCATCCTTCAGCAGGGCCCGCACCTCCGGCATATCCAGATCCAGTGCGCCGCGTTGCTTGCGTTTTTTCTCCAGTTTATGGAACAGGCGCGCAGCATCATCCAGCATCGTGCGTATTTCCGGCTTTTTGACCGCCGCTTCATCACGATGTTCAATCCATGCCGCAGCCTGCGTATAGGTCAGGCGGGCCTGTGAGTGGATCACGGATTCATACACATGGATAGAGCGGCGTGTACCATTGACATCAAAACGCATGCGCACGGTCATGCCCAGGCGAGCGACGTCCGGATTGAGCGAGCAGAGGCCGTTGGAGAGCTTTTCCGGCAGCATCGGAATGACCCGATCCGGGAAGTAAAAGGAGTTCGAACGTGCCAGCGCCTCTTTATCGAGTGCCGAGTTCGGCAGTACATAATGAGACACATCGGCAATAGAGACCCATGCCTCAAAACCCTCGCCGCGTGGCAGCACGCAGATGGCATCATCAAAATCGCGGGCATCTTCACCATCGATGGTGACAAAGGGAATATGGCGCAAATCCTTGCGGCCTGCAATATTATCGCTTTCGAGCACCGTATCAGAGAAGCGATTTGCTTCGGCCGTGACAGCCGGCGGGAACTCCACCTCCAGCTGTTGTTCAGCGACAATCAGATCAATCAGACGCGATGGCGACAGGTTATCGCCCAGCACCTCCTCTACCTTGCCACGCAAATGACCGGCACCGCGATTGATTTCCACACGAACCCAGTCGCCGTCATGCGCGCCTGCAGTATCACCGTGGGCAATAAGAATGCTCTGCGGCATCTTGCGCGAGCGTGGCTGCACAATTGCAATTTTGCCCTGCACCAGAAACTGCCCCACCAGCATGGTCGGCGCATGCTCAACAATGCGCACCACTTCAGCCGAGTCACGACCGCGCTTGCGCACAGGTCGCACCTCCACGGTATCGCCGTGCATTAAACCGTTCATCTCTTCATGCGGCAGGAAAAAACCCTTTTCGCGACCTTCCACATCCACAAAACCGAAACCATCGGGATGGGCGGACACCTTGCCTGTAAATGATTGCTGGGCTGGCTTGCCATGGGCGGGCCTGCCACCTTTCGCCGCCTTCGGGGAGATTGAATCCCATGGTGACTTCACAGGCCGGCGCTCCTGCCTGCCTGTGCTGTCTGCATCAGCAGAACGCGCGTGGCTGGCATGGCCATGTTTACCGGCTTTTTCATCCGGTCTCTTCTTCTTGTTACCTTCATGCATTTTCTTTCTTGACACTAATTAACTCCATCCTATGATTCGCCGCCTCCCGCAGGAAGACATGCGGGATACTACGCCGAGGTGGCGGAATTGGTAGACGCGCTAGCTTCAGGTGCTAGTTTCCTTCTGGAAGTGCTGGTTCGATTCCAGTCCTCGGTACCAACAAGAAAGAGCCACGTGACTTAATGTCACGTGGCTCTTTCGCGTTAGGCCTTTGTTTTCCCTCGGTTATTTCCACAACACTACGTGACTTCATGTCATCACCTCTTTCGCGTCAGGCCTTTGTTTTCTATCTGTTTTCTCAAAACAACGTATAACTTCATATCATCACCTCTTTCGCATTAGGCCTCTGACTTTATCTCCTTACCGTGACGCAATCTCACGTGGCTCTTTCGCGTTAAGCCCTTGTTTTCTCAACAATAGTACCTGACTTCATGCCATCGCATCTGTCGCATTAGACCTCTATTTCCTCAAAACAACCGCGTGCCTTCATATAACTACGCTTTCGCACCGGACAATTTGCCTGCCTGAACACAAAGCGGGTGACACCGCAGCATGTACACCACTAATATGACGCGATGTCCGCCCCCCTTCCGGAAAATGAAGTCATCATCACCGGCCTGCTGCAACGTCTGGCCATGTTGCGCGGCTGGTCGTCACGCACAACGACCTCCTACCGCAGTGATCTACTGCATGCCGATGCATTTTTTCTCAGCCATCAGTCCAGTCTGATGCAAGCTGATAGCGGTGCCATACTGGCCTATCTGGCGGAATTGGGACGCAGCGGCCTGCAGAGCACCACCATCCAGCGCAGGCGCAGTGCCCTCTCTACCTGGTTTACCTGGCTGCAGGATCAGCAGCTGCGTGAAGATCATCCTGCCCGTCATCTACCGAAACTGCATAAAAGCAGGCCACTGCCGAAGCTGATGAGCGAGCGTGATGTGGAGCGTTTGCTGGCTTCGCCTGAAACAGAGGATGCGGTGGGCTTGCGCGACCGCTGCATGCTGGAGCTGCTCTATGCCACCGGCGTACGGGTCAGCGAACTGGTCAGCCTGAGGCGGGGACAGCTCGACCTCGAAGCGGGACTTGTGCGGGTGATCGGCAAGGGCAACAAGGAGCGCGTGGTTCCTTTTGGTGAGGAGGCGGGACGCTGGCTGCAGCAATGGCTGCTGGTGCGCCCCGTTCAGCCACCCAGTCCCTACCTGTTTGCCGGACGTGGCGGCCGCGAGATGACACGCCAGAACTTCTGGTTGCGTATCAAGCACTACGCCACTGTTGCCGGCATCAGACCACTGCCCTCACCCCATACGCTGCGCCACGCCTTTGCCACCCATCTGTTGAATCACGGTGCAGATTTGCGGGCCGTACAGATGCTGCTCGGCCACGCCCACGTCACCACTACCGAGATCTATACGCACGTCTCGCGGGCCCGCATGCATGATCTGGTAAATCGATCACATCCGCTCGGCGGATAGGCGGAAGCATTTATGCTTTTGATTTGCTAGGCTGCGTTTCATCTATAGATTATATGCGAACGCGCTTGCAGCTATCGACTGTGATGCAATGGAGGCAACATGACAGAAAACAACACTCCGGCAGCCGCTCCAATTCCCTGCTATTCACCGGGACTGGCCGGCATTCCGGTAGCAGAATCCGCGGTTTCTTCGGTGGATGGCAAGATTGGCTACCTGGAATATCGCGGCATCGACATCGAGCAACTGGCGGAAAAATCTTCATTTGAAGAGACCTCCTACCTGCTTCTGCATGGTGAACTGCCCACTAGCGAGCAGCTGGCTGCATTCGATGCCAAGCTGAAGCATCACCGCCGTATAAAATTCCGTATCCGCGACATGATGAAATGCTTCCCCGAATCGGCTCACCCGATGGACTCGCTGCAGTCAACTGTGGCTGCTCTGGGTATGTTTTACCCGTTCCCTAAAAACCTGGAAGGCGCTCTGGATCAGGATACGATCGACAGCGTCTGTGTGAACCTGATTGCCAAAATGCCGACACTGGTCGCCGCCCACGCCCGCATGCGCTTTGGTGATGATCCGATTGCACCCAGAGATGATCTCTCCCATGCGGCCAATTTCTATTACATGCTGACCGGTGAAGAGCCATATCCGCTGACAGAGCGCATCATGGACGTGGCCTTTATCGTCCATGCTGAGCACACGATGAATGCCAGCACCTTCTCAACACTGGTCACCGCATCCACCCATGCCGATCCGTACACCTCAATCAGTGCAGCGATCGGCTCGCTCTCCGGCCCTTTGCATGGCGGCGCCAACGAGGATGTACTGCACATGCTCGATGAGATCGGCACCATGGAACATGTTGAGGCCTACCTGAACAAGAAACTGACCAACAAAGAGAAGATCGCCGGCCTCGGTCACCGTGTCTACAAAACCAAGGATCCACGCGCCACACTATTGCAGGAGTTGTATGTACAACTAACCAACAAAATCGGTGTGGACAACACCTACCTGATGGCCAAAGAGATTGAAGAGCTATCCAAAAAAACACTGGGCGCAAAGGGCGTATGTCCGAATGTCGACTTCTACTCCGGCATTGTTTACCGCAAACTGGGCATTCCGAGTGACCTGTTCACTCCGATCTTTGCCATTGCCCGCGTTTCCGGCTGGCTGGCACACTGGAAGGAGCAGCTGGGCACAGGCCGCATTTATCGGCCGGACCAGATTTATATCGGCAAGAATGGCGAATCCTATATCCCGATTGAGGAGCGTTAAGTTGATCTCTTCCCGTCCCGAAACTGCAGGTTAAAGCATGGCCCGGATACTGGTTGTCGACGATAACATCGAATGGCTATCCAGGCTGAAAGAGGTATTCGTCTCCGAAGGCTATGAGGTCGATGCTGAAAAGAACGGCATCGATGCATTACATGCCGCCGGGAAAAATACGCCCGACCTGATTTTCACCGACCTGTTGATGCCCGAAATGGACGGCTTCACGCTGTGTCAAAAACTGAAGTCCCGACCGGAGCTGAAAGATGTGCCGGTCATCTTCTGCAGCGGCTATTTTGACGAGAAGGATCAGAAGAAGCTGGAGGATGCGCTGGGCGTATCCGAGTTCCTGCGCAAGCCGGCCAGAATCGAAAAGGTTCTGGAGCTGGTTAAGTCAGCGCTTGCCACACCACGGTCAGACAGCGTGCAGGCCGCTGAAAATGAGCATCACGCTTCACTGCAGGAGATCTACAATACAACCATGCTGGCAAAGCTCTCCGGCATGGTGGATATACTACACGAGGAGCGACAGACCTATAAAGATCTGCTGCTGCGCTTCCACTCCCTCACCGACTCGGCTTCCGATGCCATCCTTATTATCGATACTATCGGTAATATATGTTACTGGAACCGGACCGCTGAATCCCTCTTTCAGTACAGCCAGGACGAGGCACTCAACCAGCCGGCCTCACTTATTGCGCCGGAGCCACTGCACCTGAGTAGCAAGGCGCTGTTTTCTGCCTTCCTTGAATCCGATGCGGTCAAACGGCTGGGCAACCAGATACAGTTCCTCGCCCGCCGCAAGGACGGCTCCAACTTCCCGGCCGAGCTCTCCCGCTCCAGCTGGCAGGAGAATGGCACGACCTATCAAAGCCTGATTATTCGTGACGTCAGCGAGCGCAAGCAGGCCGATGAAACCACCAAGCGGTTCAACCGTAAGCTGATGCAGAGCCTGGAAGGCACTATCGCCTCCGTTGCCCGCATGGTTGAAGCCCGAGACCCGTACACAGCAGGCCACCAACAGCGGGTAGGCAAACTGGCAAAGGCCATCGCTACCCGCATGGGATTGAGCAGGGAACAGGTCAGAGGCATTGAGCTGGGCGCAGAGATTCACGATATCGGCAAGATCCAGTTGCCGGCGGAGATATTGAGCAAGCCCGGCAAGCTGTCCGAGCTGGAGTATGCCCTGGTCCAGGGCCATGCCCAGATGGGCTATGATATCTTAAAGGATATCGAGTTCCCGTGGCCGGTAGCGGACATTGCCCGCCAACATCATGAACGACTGGACGGTTCCGGCTACCCACAAGGGCTCAAGGGCGACGCCATATGCCTAGAGGCAAGAATTGTGGGCGTGGCCGATGTTGTGGAAGCCATGTCGAGTCATCGTCCTTACCGGCCGGGATTGGGCATTGAAGCCGCGCTCGATGAGATCAAAAAGCACCGTGGCACCCGCTTTGACAAGGATGTCGTGGATGCATGCCTGAAACTGTTCATTGAAAACACATTTAATTTCGACAGTGAAGGACAACAAAAAAGCGACTGAAGAAGGAGTCTTCCTCATGGCTCGCACACCATGGAAAATCGAGTGGTCGGATGCACTCAGCATGGAAAACAGGCAAGTGGATGCCGAGCACCAGCACTTCATCAGGCTGGTCAACGAACTCAACGAGGCCATCTCCGATCAACGGCGTGACAGAGCTAATGTCGAGCGCATCATGGTACTGATTCTGGAGGATGCACTCACCCACTTCGCACATGAGGAGCTGCTGTTTTGCGAAACAGCATACCCCGGAGCAGAGGAACACACGCAACGCCATACGGAACTGATCGGCATTTTTCAGCAAGCGCTGAAGGATATCCATCATACAGAATCCAGCCGGCGCTGGGTTGAGATCGGCCTGACCATCAAGGATCTGCTGGTAGAGCATGTCGTCAATGAAGACCGCCAGTATATCAGCTATTTACGCAACAACTCCGATAATACAGCACCAAAGGGCAACTGACTCAACGCCTCCGCTACATATCAGCCAGCCGGCTGCGCCCTTGCGCCGGATCTGTGCAGCCAGCGCGTCATACCGGCGGCTGTGATGATGCACCAGACGGCAAACAGGGCCCCCGGCAGCGCCGTCTCCGGCTGAAAGTGCTTCAGCGCCAGCGCCACACCAAGCCCTGCATTCTGCATACCGATCTCAATGGCCAGCGTGATTTTATAACGGTGATCAAAACCGTAAAGCGTTGCTGCCAACCAACCCAGCAGATAACCCAAGCTATTAAGCAGGATAACCAGAACAACCACCAGTGCAGGCGTATCGGCAATGCGGTCATGGTTGGCGGCAACCGCATAACTGCAGATGATAATAATAGCCAGCGAGGCAATGCCGGGCGCAATCTGCTCAGCTCTTAATCGCTGCGAGCCAAGCCGGGTACGCAGCGCCATTCCCAACAGCAGCGGCAGCGCAACCGTAAGCAGAATCGTCTGCATCATCGGCCAGAACGGAATATCCATATAGGCGCTGCCAAGCAACTCGACCATCATCGGTGTCAGCAGTGGTGCCAACATCGTGGCGATCATCGTCATGGCAATCGAGAAGGCGACAGCGCCTCCAGCCAGGTAGGTAATGACATTGGACGCCATAGCGCCCGGTGCGCAGCCGACAATGATAAAGCCCAGCGCCAGCGCCGGATCAACGCCCTGCCAGACACAGAGTGTCGCTGCGGCAAAACCGAGCAGCGGCATGATAGTGAACTGGGTCAACACACCCAGCCCGATCCGGGAAGGACGTGAAAGTGCGGATCTGGCCTCTTCAGGCTTGAGTACGACACCGAGTGCAAACATCGTGGAGGCAAAGCACCAGAGGAAATAATCCCTAAACACCATGAATGCCGGCGGATAAACATAGGCAGCCACAGCCCCCGCCAGTGTCAGCAGCGCCATATTGCGCGATAAAAACTGCCAGAGCACGCGGTGTGCTACAGCAGGTCGGTCAGTTGATTACGAATGGCGATGGTCGCTTCCGATCTGTTCAGCGTATAAAAATGCAGACCCGGCACGCCGGCCTGCAACAGCTCACGGCACTGTTTCACAGCCAGCTCAATGCCGAGTGCTTTCACCGCTTCCAGATCATCGCTGATCGGCCGCATCTGCTCGTGCAACCATGCAGGGATGGTGGCGCCGCACATCGATGAGAAACGCACGATCTGGTCATAGTTACCAATAGGCATAATGCCGGGAATAATCGGCAGCGTAATGCCGGCAGCACGGCAGGCGTCGCGAAAGCGGAAGAAGGCATCATTATCAAAGAAGTACTGGGTTACAGCCGCATCAGCACCGTTATCCTGCTTGAGTTTCAGGTAACGGATATCATCGGCGACACCGCCAGCCGATTCCGGATGCCCCTCCGGATAGGTGGCACAGGCAATGGAGAAATCGCCCTGCTCACGCAAAAATGCAATCAGGTCGGTGGCATGGGAAAAACCACCGCTCACCGCTTCAAAGCGGTCAACACCTTCCGGCGCATCGCCCCTGAGAGCCAGAATATTTTCAATGCCGGCCGCACGGTAGTCGGCGAGCAGTTCGGCCAGTTCATCCCTGCTGGCACCAACACAGGTCAGATGCGCCACAGGTGATAGGCCCGTCTCATCCTTGATGCGGGTGACAATACCCTTCGTGCGATCCTGTGTTGTACCGCCAGCGCCATAGGTGACCGAGATATAAGCCGGGCTGATCGCCTGCAGCTCCTTCAGGCAGAGCCACAGGTTCTCTTCACCCTTGTCCGTTTTCGGCGGAAAGAATTCACAGGAGATCAGCGGCTTGTCGGCCTTGGCCAGAATCTCTGATAATTTCATCGTGGCCAGTCCTTACAGCCTGGGCACGGTCACGCCGGTCTGCCCCTGATATTTTCCTGCCTTATCTTTATAGGAGGTTTCACACTCTTCGTCTGATTCCAGAAACAGAAACTGGGCTACACCCTCTCCGGCATAGATCTTGGCCGGCAGCGGCGTGGTATTGGAGAATTCGAGCGTGACATGACCTTCCCACTCCGGCTCCAGCGGCGTGACGTTAACAATAATGCCACAGCGGGCGTAGGTCGATTTTCCCAGACATATCGTCAATACCGAGCGCGGAATGCGCATATACTCAACGGTTCTTGCCAATGCGAATGAGTTGGGCGGAATAATGCAGACATCGGATTTGATATCGACAAAGGAGCTGGGACAGAAGTTTTTCGGATCCACGACAGCAGAGTTGATATTGGTAAATATCTTGAACTCATCGGCACAACGTACGTCGTATCCATAAGAGGAGAGACCGTAGGAGACGATGCCGCCGCCATCTGCCGCCTGTTTGACCTGACCGTCGACAAACGGTGTGATCATACCTTGTTCGGTCGCCATACGGCGAATCCATTTATCTGATTTGATGGACATTTCCCCTCCAGTACCAATGAAGCGGCAGCATAGCGCGCCCGTCTAAAAATGCCAGCGGACCCCGTTTTACGGCAGACACCGACAGTCTCAGGCCACGGCCTGATAGCGGGCTACAATCGCCGCAAGCAGCAGTGAGCAGGCCAGCGCTATAAACACGAATCGGAGCGCAATACGTAAACCATCCTCGCCCATGCCGGCATGCAGGCGGGCCGCCCAGCCGCTGCAGAAAGGCAGAACCACCGCAATGCCGAGCCATAGACCGGCAAGGCTGGGCCAGTGCGCCAAAAGCAGCGCCTGCCAGTCGGCTTCTGCCAGCAGGTTTACCGATACAGCAGCAGCAGCCATAAAAAAACCGCAGGCAGCGGAGGTGCCCACGGCAACGCGCAGTGCTGCATGTCGCCGCAGCAGCGGCACAAGCATGGTGCCACCACCGATACCGAGCGCACCGGAGAGATAACCGATCGGGGCTGAAAACAGCCTCGGTGAGGGGCGCGGCTCACGCCCTGCATCCACCCGCCGCCCGTAATCACGGGCAACCCAGCCATCGAGTGCGGCCAACGCCAGCAGAATCACCTCTGCCGGCAGGCGCAATGTACTCCACAACCCTAGGCCGGCGCCGAATATCAGGCCCGGCAGTAATGCGGCAAATAGTTTGTTATCGACATGACCCAGTCGCCAGTGGGCCCTGGCTGAGAAAAAACCGGTCATGACAATCGCCACCATACTGGCAAAGATGTACAGCGCCATGCCATCGCCGTGCGTCGGCAGGAAGGCGTAAAACAGCGGCACATAGATCAGCCCGCCGCCAACACCGGCAAGCCCTGCCAGTACACCGGCCAAAGCCCCTGCGCACAGACCGAGCATCAGCCCATAGATCAACATATCCGGTTCAAAACCGCTGATCATCTGCCTGCTCCCTGCGCATCTGCATCTGCAACAGCCGAACACGCGCCCACGATGTTATGCTTTTCCGTATTTGAACAGCAGGTAACGCTCGTACTCTTCCAGCTCCATACGCCCCTGCACATACAACTGCTGATCGGCCAGCATGGCGGGATCGCTGATGTTGTTGCAGGCATTGTGCGCATCGGCAATGGCCTGACGCTGCAGGACTCCGGCTTCATCAAGCAGTGTTGCTCGCTCCATCGCCGCATCAAACCATGTCTGCGCATTATCATATGACTTATCTATTGCACTCATTGGCTCATGCTATCGCCGTTAAATAGAATGAAAACGGTTTGCCACTCAAGACTATTCTGACAGCAACGAATTCGCCTGTTTCATTTCGCTGCGCGACTCAGTAGCTTGCGCCCTCGCTTTCAAGCAGCAAGCACCCTTAGCTCAGCTGGATAGAGCATCGGCCTCCGAAGCCGAAGGCCAGAGGTTCGAATCCTCTAGGGTGCACCATCTGACTCTTAGCCTATATGGACACAGTCGTTCAAATTTTCTTGTGTGCCCATGCAGTGCCCATATCGTGCCTTTGCGCATTCAAGCTGGTTAAGTGTAGATGCGCCTTTGAGCACAAGCCTTAGTGCCCTTCTGATTAATATCTTAGTCCTTTTATATATTCTCTATAGAACCCTTCGTGTGAACCTGTGAAGTTTTCTATGCCTGTTCGGGTAAGAGCTTTCTTGTTGCCACCAGTATGTGGATTGGCCACATAGGTCTGGATAGCTTTTTCTTTATCCGGGTTCTCATGCCATGAGATGTTGAAGGCAGCCAGCTTAGGAAAGAAGAACATCCCTGCATGTAATGGAAAGGAGTGAGGTTTAACATAATTTTTTCCTCGTTTTCTTCTTTTTCTAGATCGGAATATATAGGAAAGTTGGTTTACTGAAAAAATACCTTTTTTGTTGTATTTAACTACACTGCTGTCCGGTCAAAGAAATGACAGCATGAAAAAGGTCTGAATTCCCAAGGGATGTGGTAGATTTGTAGTTACCAAACAGCAAATCTCAAGCCAGGAGAATTCAGACCATGCAGCACACTAACA
>Ga0210044_10002705_pt1 | contig 26026 bp, 20 predicted proteins | sample CryGey13umfilter_2_FD_183959 | JGI IMG/M metagenome (GOLD analysis project Ga0210044, IMG submission 183959) | Groundwater microbial communities from aquifer in Utah, USA - Crystal Geyser 4/9/14 3 um filter (SPAdes) (version 2) | ecosystem: Environmental > Aquatic > Deep subsurface >... | reverse complement strand
GCTGAAGCAGGAGAAGATTCCGGAGTTTATGGCGGATGGGGATGTGTATTGTCTGCCTTGTGTTTGGGCGAGTGATAATGATGTGGATGGGCTACCCCAGATGTTGATGGAGGCGATGGCGTGCGGGGTGCCTGCGATTTCTACGCGGCTGGTTGGAATTCCTGATTTGGTGATTGATGGTGAGACGGGATTGTTGGTTGAGCCGGGCGATCCGGAGGAGATTGCGGATGCGATTGAGAAGATGATGGGGGACCGGGAGATGTCTGAGAAGATGCGCGTAAACGGTCGAAACTTGATTGAAGAAAGGTTTAATTTACGGACTTGCCTGGAGCCGTTGATAGGTCTCTATCGGCAGCAATTAGAGCGTGCGGGGTATGAGGTGGGGGAGAATGCAACAAATCAGGATTCCATGATACGAAAGTCATCAACCACGCACGCAGCGTGAGTCGAGGGATTTCATTCGGGGGAATCAGGTCGGAGGTTTTCGATGATTATAACGCAAACGCCTTATCGTGTCAGTTTTGCCGGTGGCGGGACGGATCTTCCTTCGTTTTATGAACGTGAAAAGGGAGCGGTTCTGAGCATGGCGGTGAATCGTCATATGTATGTAACGGTGAGTCCACGTTTTGATGTAACGACTCGCGTTGCGTATACCAGGGTGGAGATTGCCAACGGAATTCACGAGATTAAGCATACGATTGTTCGTGAAGCGTTGCGCATGACGGAACTTGGTCCGCACTTGGAAATTACGACGGTTGGTGATGTTCCTTCAGGGACGGGGATGGGATCGTCCAGTGCGCTTGCGGTTGGCATAATTAATGCGCTCTTTGCCTACAAGGGTCGGGTCACAAGCCGGCGGCGGTTAGCCGAATTGGCGTGTCACATTGAGATTGATTTATTGAAGAAGCCGATCGGGAAGCAGGATCAGTTTGCTTCCGCGTTCGGCGGTTTAAATTACATTGAATTTCAGCCGAACGGTCAGGTTGATGTTGAGCCGGTGCCTTGTCCGAGTGAGGTGATGGATGAACTGGAGCGTCGGTCGTTACTTTTGTATACCGCTAACCAGCGTGATGCGGATTCGATTTTGGAGAAACAGAGTAAGGGGACGACGGACAAGTTTACGACGCTGCGTGCGATGCGTGATTTGGCGAGGGAGATGCGTAACACGCTGACGAACGGTGCAAATCTTGAGGAGTTTGCGGGATTGCTGCATGAGGGGTGGGAGTTGAAAAGGTCGCTCGGATTCGGGATTGCGACGACGCAGATTGATGAGTGGTACGAGGCGGCTCGAAGAGCCGGGGCGCAAGGCGGCAAGTTGCTTGGTGCCGGTGGTGGAGGATTTTTGTATGTAATTGCTCCACCTGAAAGGCATGATGCCATTCGGGAGGCGCTGGGCAGACCTCGCGAACTTACTTTTGAGTTTGATCGGCGGGGTAGTCGAATTATTTTCATCAGCGATCATCGCGATCTATAAGAAAGATACTCGATTTCAAAACGGCGATTGATGTGTGAATTAATCGCGTGGGAGATTCGGAGAAGACGACCATGGCCGGAACGACATCACCAACCGCATCGGCGTATTTTGCCGAGATGCAAGCGCTTTTTGAGCAGATTGATTGCGACGCAATAGATCGGTACGCGAAAGAACTCTTCAAGGCCTGGCTGGAGGGTCGTACGGTTTATGTGTTCGGCAACGGTGGGAGCGCGTACGGTGCCAGCCATCATGTTACGGATTACATCAAGACGGCCCGAGTTGAGGGCGAGAAGGCATTGCGGGCGGTGAGTCTTGTGGATAATCTCGGCTTGTTAACTGCTCTTGGGAATGATATTTCATACGATGATATCTTCCGTTATCCGCTGGAAGCGATGGCGAAGGCGGGTGATGTGTCGGTGGCGATCAGTTGTTCGGGGAATTCGGGGAATGTGGTCAAGGCGCTCGAATGGGCGAAAGATAACAGATTGTTGACGGTTGCGATTACAGGATTTTCGGGTGGTAAGATCGGGAAGATCGCGGATATTCATATTAATATTCCCAACGAGAACTATGGGATTATTGAGGATTTGCAATTGTCGGTGGGACATATTGCGGCACAGGGGTTGAAGAGCCGAGTTTTTGAAATGAATGGAGTGGCTTCGTGAAAGTGCTGGTAACCGGCGGGGCGGGGTTTATCGGGTCGCATACGTGCGATGCACTTCTTGCGCACGGATATGAGGTTCGGGTGCTTGATTCACTTGAGCCGCCGGTTCATCCGAAGCGTGAGAGGCCGGGGTATCTTGATGATCGGATTGAACTGGTGGCGGGTGATGTTCGTGATGCGAACGTATTATTAGAATCGCTTCAGGGGTGTGTGGTGGTGTATCATTTTGCCGCGTTTCAGGATTATCTGCCGATCTTCAGTCGATTCTTTGATGTGAATGTTACTTCGACCGCTCTGATATACGAATTGATTGTTCGTGAGCATTTACCGGTGCGTAAGGTGATTGTTGCTTCGAGTCAGGCTGCGCTGGGCGAGGGGCTGTATCACGATGCGAATGGGCAAGCGGTGTTACCTGATATTCGACCGACTTCGCAATTGGAACAAGGTGTTTGGGAGATTCAACCGCCGAGTGGGTTCACCGGGCCGATGCAGTGGCAACGGACTGATGAGACGGTCGCTAATCCGCAGAACCAATATGGCTTGAGTAAGATTGCAGAGGAGAATGTTGCGTTACATTTGGGGAAGCGGTATGACATTCCATCTGTTGCGATGCGATATTCAATTGTGCAGGGTCCGAGGCAGAGTTTTTATAACGCGTACAGCGGGGCGTGTCGAATCTTTTGTCTGCATTTTCATCTGGACCGTGAGCCGGATATTTATGAGGATGGTCAGCAGATTCGGGATTTCGTGAATATTCAGGATGTGATTGATGCGAATTTGCTGGTGCTTGATGATGAGCGCGCGAATTACCAAATGTTTAATGTTGGTGGGGATCATGCGACGACAGTGTGTGAATTTGCTTCGATTGTTGCGGAGGTGTTCGGGAGAAAGGAATATCAACCGTTGCCCTGCGGAAAATATCGATTCGGTGATACGAGGCACATTTGTTCTGATGTGGGGAATTTGAAGAGACTGGGGTGGCGGCCGACGCGAACGATGTACGACAGTGTTGAGGCCTATCGTGAATGGTTGCAAACGGCTGATTCCGCGGGTGATATTCTTGATTACTGTAATGGGCAGATGGCCAAGTTAAACGTTGTCCGGGAGGTGTCGGCGGACCGCGTCTCGTAGCAACTCGCTGATAAGGAGTCTGAGATTGTTTCGCATCAAGAGCCGACTCAAACGGACCAAGCGGTGGATCGACCAGCAGCGATCACGAGTGTTTCGGCGAGCGTCTCGGCCGAACCTGTATCGGCTCAATTCCGCGGAGCGCATGGGCGTGATATTCACCAACCCAAGTGAAATGAGCACCGCCGAGCGGACCTTTCTGTTTGCTCTCGTTCGAGGGTTTCAACCGACTCGATGCCTTGAGATCGGGACGCGGCACGGCGGATCGGCAGCGATTATCACGGCTGCACTTGCCGACAACGGTGCCGGTCATTTGGTCGGACTGGACCCGGCGCCGGCGATCACTTTGCCGAAGCGTTATTTCCACAACCGATTTTCGCAGATTAAGGCCGCATCGCCCGAAGCCGTGCCCGATGCTTGCAAGTTGCTCGGCGGTTCGCTCGATTTCGTTTTGATTGACGGCATTCACATTCATGATCAAACCAAACGTGATTTTGAAGCGTGCCTGCCGTTTCTGAGTTCATCCGGCTATTTTCTCTTCCACGATGCATTTCATTACGGTGTCGCCGAAGCCATCCGAGAGGTCGTGGAGGCGCATTCCGATCTTCATGATTGCGGGTATGTCTGCGCGCAACCAACGACCAAGCGAACGTTCCTCGCCTATGGTGGATTCAGAATGATTCGATTCGGTTCACTGGCCGTCGTTGATCCGCAGCCGCTTCTCGACGAGGCGTATTCGGCAGCGTCTCGCCCCGCACCGGTTTTCGATACTGATCTGTTGAATCATGACGGGTGGTACTGCCGGACGTTCGAGAGGTGTCCCTGGTGCGTGAAGCAGGAAGAGGGTACCGAGCGGTCGAACGGCACGGGGAGTATGGATCTTGAATGACGGGAATGATATGGCGGTTGCATCTCGTCGAACCCGCAAAGCGGTCCTGCTCGCCGGAGGATTGGGAACCCGATTGCGCCCCATCACAAACAACCTGCCCAAATGCCTGGTTCGCATTGCCGACCGACCGATTCTTGATTATTGGATCGATACTATTCATGCTGCGGGAATCCGTGAAATCCTCATCAACACCCATCATTTTCGTGAACAGGTCGTTTGGTACATCGCAGAGACCAATGCGCGGAGGCAGGTGCGTCTTGTCGAATCGTACGAACCGGAGTTGCTTGGTTCGGCCGGCACGATTCACGCGAACCGTGATTGGGTGGATGATGGCGATGATTGCGTGATCATTTATGCGGATAATTTATCAAATGTAAATTTGCGTTTGGTGTTTGAATTTCATGCTTTACATGACGATCCATTTACGATGATGTTGTTTCATACGGAGAGGCCGCACGAGTGCGGGATTGCGGAGCTTGATAGTGAGAATCGGGTGGTTTCGTTTATTGAGAAGCCGCGTGATCCGAGGAGCGATCTTGCTAATGCGGGGCTGTATGTGGTGAGCGCGGATGGGTATCGTGAGATGGCGGACATCGACGGATTCGACATCGGGTTCGACATCATTCCTCGCTTCGTGGGACGAATGCGTGGCTGGGTGTTTGACGGGTATCACCGAGACATCGGCAATCTCGATGCGCTTGAGCGAGCGGAGCGAGATGCGCCGCAGGTATTCGGATTGAAAGTTGACCGTGCGTGATGGGTGGTGAGAAGATAAAACCCGCAGTGTTTCTGGATCGTGACGGGACGCTCATTGAGCATGTTCATTATCTGCGTGATCCTGCGGATGTGAAACTGGTTGATGGTGCGGGTGAAGCGCTTCGGCTGTTTCGTGCGCACGGGTTGTCCTGTGTGGTGGTAACGAATCAGTCTGCGATTGGTCGCGGAATGTTAACGGAGGCGGAATTAGTGGTGATTCACGAGGTGATGGTGAAGCAACTGGCGGATGAAGGGGTTACCTTGGAAGGGATTTATCATTGTCCGCAGAAGCCGAGGACGGATGGAGATCGTCTCGTGGTTGATCATCCTGATCGTAAACCGGGGCCGGGCATGCTCATTCGTGCTGCGGAAGAACTGGGGCTTGCGCTGTCGCGATCCTTTATGGTCGGCGACATGCTGAGTGATGTTTTTGCAGGGACAAACGCGGGTGTTCGAGCGTCCGTACTCATTCAGGGACAGATTGATGACGATGAAATCATTGAGCACCTGGCGGCGATCGATTTTGTAGCGGACAACCTTCGGGATGCTGCGGAATGGATCTGCGCGCATGCGACTGATGAAGACGACGAGCAAGAACGGAGCGCGACATGAAGGTTTTGGTGACGGGTGGTGCGGGTTATGTCGGGAGCGCGTGTTTAAGGTACATGCTCAAGCACGGCGAAGACCCCATTGCGTATGACAATTTATCGCAGGGGCATCGGGAAGCGATTCCGGAAGACCGGCTCATTGTCGGCGACATCAATGAGACCGATGCGCTGGAAAAAACGCTTCGGGAGACCGGTGCGGAAGCGGTCATGCATTTTGCCGCTGCTACCACGGTCGGAGATTCCGTCACCGACCCCGATTGGCACTATTACAATAATATTAATGGTACACGGTCGCTCCTCAACGCCATGCGCAAATCGGGTGTGAAGCGAATGTTGTTCTCCAGCACTTGCGCGACGTATGGCATGAATCCGAAACTGCCTATGGCCGAAGACTCGGATCAGGACCCGTGTAATCCTTACGCACGGACAAAACTGGCGATCGAGTGGATGATTCGAGATTTTGCTCATGCGTACGGCTTCGGCTTCACGCTGCTTCGTTATTTCAATGCAGCGGGTGCGGATGCGGATGGTGAATACGGGCAGGATCATCGCCCCTTCTCACACATCATTCCGATTGTGTTGCAGGTGGCTCTCGGTTTGCGTGAAGAAGTGCAGGTGTTCGGGACCGATTACCCGACCCTCGACGGAACCTGCATTCGTGATTATGTTCATACGGAAGATTTAGCACAGGCGCATTTGCTTGCGATTCGGGCAACAACAGCCGAAACGGCCGAGGTGTTCAACATCGGAACGGGGAACGGCAATTCCGTGTTGGAAATAATTAGAGCCTGTGAAGAAGTGACGGGTGAGAAGATTCCGATGCGTTTTGTGGATCGGCGTGAGGGTGATCCACCTGCGTTGGTTGCGGATCCGAGCAAGTTGAAGAACCAGTTAGGGTGGCAGCCGAAGTACCCGGCTATTGTGGAAACAGTATCAACCGCATGGAAGTGGCATAAGAGCCATCCTGATGGCTATAGATCGAATGTTGCGGTTTCGAGTTGAGGAGTAGACAACCCATGGCGCAAACCATGACTACGACCGATGACAATCTGACGAGTGATGATCGCACGCCGAGCAGGCGTTATGCGGTGATAACTCCGTGTCGAAATGAAGCGGAGTATTTACAGCAGACGATTGACACGATGGGGGCCCAAAGCGTGCTTCCGACGGTGTGGATTATTGTTGATGACGGCTCGACGGATGAGACCCCCGCAATTCTTGATCGGGCGATGAAGGAGCATTCATTCATTCGCGTGGTGCATCGCCAGGATCGCGGTAAGCGGGCGGTCGGGCCTGGTGTGATTGAGGCGTTTTATGACGGGCTTGCCACCATCAATCTGGATGATTATGACTATATTTGTAAATTGGATGGTGATTTAATACTTCCCCAAAAGTATTTTGAGATATTAATGGAGAGAATGGAAGCGGACAAATTGCTTGGCAACCTGTCCGGGAAAACATATATTCGTACTATGAATAATAAATTAGTATCAGAACGGAAGGGCGATGAAAATGCAATCGGGCCTGCGAAATTCTATCGCGTTGCATGTTTCAAGGACATCGGTGGTTTCGTCCGTCAAATCAGTTGGGATGGTATTGACGGGCACATGTGTCGTATGAAGGGATGGATCGCATCTTCAATCGACGAAGAGGACCTCCGAGTCGTGCATTTGCGGCCGCAGGGAAGTAGTCAAAAGGGGATATGGACAGGAAGAATGCGCTGGGGGCGAGGCAAATATTTTATGGGTTCATCCTTATTGTATGTGTCTGCGGCCTCAATCTACCGCGCATTCGAGTATCCGATTTTGATAGGCGGACTTGGTATTTTTACGGGGTACATTGCAGCGTTTTTCACGCGATTTCCACGATTTGAAGATAAAGAATATCTACGCTTTTTCAGGAAATACGAATTCGAATCATTATTCAGAGGTAAACGCAGAACACTTGATCGTTATAACCAAAGAATCCGCGAAAGCACAACGAGTCCGGTGAGCCGATGAGCAATCACCAGAGAAAGAGAAAAATTCGGATACTTGCGGTCTCTTCTGGAGGTGGGCACTGGGTGCAATTACTTCGCTTACTTCCCGCTTTGAATGATTCGTCCGTGACTTTTGTATCGGTGGATCGTGCTTACGCCAAAGATGTTTCCGGTTCGCGCTTTTACTGCGTGCTCGATGTTACCCGATGGAACAAGATTCGTTGGATTCAGACTGCTTTTCAGATTCTCTGGATTCTCATAAGACAGCACCCCAATGTCATCATTTCTACGGGGGCGCTGCCGGGTTACATGGCTATTCGCTTGGGAAAATTGATGGGCGCCAAGACCGTCTGGGTGGACAGCATTGCTAATGTCGAAGAACTTTCACATTCAGGTCAGTGTATTGGCAAATACGCCGATTTATGGTTAACGCAATGGGCACACTTGGCGAAATCAGGCGGTCCGGAATATCGAGGATCAGTGTTGTGATATTCGTAACCGTGGGTGCGCAGATGCCGTTTGATCGACTCATCAACGCCGTCGACTCGTGGGCGGCTGACCATGATGGAACCGAGGTCTTCGCCCAAATCGGCAAGGCGGGCGCGCGTCCGAAACATGTACGATGGAAGACATTCATTGACCCCGAAGAATTCAAATTGGTGATGCAGGAAGCGAATGTCATTGTGGCACATGCCGGTACCGGTTCGATCATTACTGCCTTGGAATATGGGAAGCCCATTCTTGTGATGCCTCGTCGTGCAGACCTGCACGAAACGAGAAATGATCATCAAATTGCGACCGCGGAGCGATTTCGGGAAATGGGATCCGTTGCGGTTGCTTTGGATGAGAATGAACTGTATGAACGGTTGGATGAACTTGAATCCATTGAACCGGGTCGGGCGATATCGGCTTCGGCGTCGCCGGAGTTGATTTCTGCGATTCGGGATTTCGTTCATTCGATCTGACGGATGATTTTGCGGCGTAATCGACTCAATACATGAATCAGGAGCGCAGAAAGCTACCGGTGGTGGGCGGAACTCATCCCATTCGCGGCATCGATGCCGTGGTCCTACTTGCAGGTGGACTGCGTCCTTCTCCTCTCATTCAGGGAACGGGGCTTTCCGTTCTGGATCTCCCGTTGCGGTGCGATACGACGGTGCTTGATCATTGGGTCAGTGTTTTGAGCCAGTTAGCGGTTGGTGCAAGCCGTCCGATCAGGTCGGCCGTGATCGCCTACACCTCAAACAGTCCGCAGCCGTCGCTTGGAGATTACTTAACGGGACTGCCGAACCTCCGATTCGTCTGCGATCAGACGGGCTTGCGTGGTCCTGCCGGAACAGCGCGGGATATATGCCAGCATTTTGATGATGACTCAACGGTATTTCTGGGGGAGGCGGCACGTTTCATCACGAGCGATCTGCGAGGGTTCCTCAAATCGCACGAAACCTCTGATGCTGACGTTACGGTCGGCTGCGAACCCGACGGCCGCCCCGCGGGAATCTACCTCACGAGGAATCGCGCGTTGAAATCGGTGCCGACGGAGGGGTTTATGGATCTCAAGGAACAATGGCTCTCAAAGGCCCTCATCGAGGGTCAGCGGGTCCGGGTTTGGACATTCTCGCAAATTTCATCCTACCCGCTCCGGAATTGGGACCAGTTCCTTGATGCAGTTCGAGTTGCGACTCATGGCGAGGGTCGTGCCGAAATTGGTCCGAATAGACGTTTTAGGATGGATTTCGGTCGGACCGACGGGAATACGATCATTCAGATGCCCGGCGTGGAGATCGGTCAAGGCGCATTTATCCGGGATTCAGTTCTCATGCCTGGGTCGATTGTAGACGACGAAACGATTGTGGTACGATCCTATATCGGACCGGGTGTTCATATTAAGCGTGGCGAGCGAGTCATCGATGGGCTGGTTCGCGCCACGGGCCGATCGACTACCGAGGTCATAGGTTCCACCGGCGGACGGATTCGCACCCGCAGAAAAGGCAGGGGCCGAAAATGACATCTCGACTTCGACGAGAATGGCGCTTTCGCGACGGTGTGCTCTTAATGACTCTGGTCGCACTTGCAGTCATCGCCACTCGGGACATCTGGGCGAACATCTTCGAAATTGCGTGGCGAGATGAAGAGAACTCCTACGTCCTCCTCGCGCCGTTGATTGCAGCGTGGCTCTTTTGGATTCGACGTGATCGACTTCGCTTCTGTAGCCCCCATTGGACACCCACGGGACCGATCGTGATCGGATTTGGGTGGGTCGTGATCGCGGTCGGATACGCGAAAGGTTTTGAGATCGGAGAACATCTGGGCGCGCTCCTTGTCGTGTTCGGCGCTGGCCTTAGCGTCTTCGGATGGAAATTCGTGCGCTCGTTTCTGCCCGCTTTCGTCGGCCTTCTTTTTCTGCTTCCGACACCGGGCACGGTCAGGTCGTTTGTGGCGATTCCGCTGCAGGCGCACAGCGCTTCCATCACGCATTCAATTCTGGAGACGTTCGGATTCCCGATCTTTCAAGAGGGGAATGTGCTTTCGATCAACGGACAGGATGTGGCGGTCGCGGAGGCATGCAATGGAATGAGAATGGTCTCCGCGTTGGCCCTCGTGACCTACGCTTTCGTTTTTTCGGTTCCGATGAGACAATCGGTGCGCATCGGATTTCTCGTTTTCAGCCCGCTGGTCGCTCTTTTCGTCAATATCATTCGACTGGTCCCCACTGTTCTTTTCTACGGATATACGACGGAGTCAACCGCAGAACTGTTTCATGACGTAAGCGGTTGGGCCATGCTCGGAGTGGCATTAGTAATCCTCTGGGGATTCCAGATGCTTTTACGATGGCTTGAGATTCCAATTCTTCCCTACTCATCGGGACAACCGGAGTACGCACGATGAAGAATCAGCCAATATCTCGGATGGCCATGTACGCTCCGCTCGTATGTTTCGTACTTTTGGTTGGAATGATCGTTGTCCGTTCGAGGCCCCACTATCCGCCTGAGAAGATCGAAGCCTACGACGCTCGGATCAAACGTGCGGTCGAGCGTATTCCGTACAAGATCGGCGACTGGGTCGGGACGGACCAAGAAGTTACCGAGGCGGCTCAGAAACTCCTTAAGCCGAATGTTTTGCTTGAGCGAAGGTACCAGAACCTGTCCACCGGCCGGACGTTATCGATTTTGTTCGTCCACTGCGGTTATATTCGCGATATGGCAGGACACTATCCGCCGGTCTGCTACCCGGCAAGCGGATGGCAGCCGACCGGGAGCCGTCCGGCCAAGGTGGTTTTCAACGAACATTGGCGTGATGTTCGCGAGTATACGTTCGAGCGATCCCTGGACGGCAGGCGTTCCGGTTTGAAGATTACGGATTTCTTCGTTTTGCCGTCCAAGGAAACACCGATCATTCATGATCTCGCGGAGCTGCGTCGAATTGGGGAACGAAAAATCGACGATGGGCTCGGAGTAGCGCAGATTCAAATCGTTACTTACGACACGCTTCCCGAAGATGAACGCAAGGAAGCAGTTCAAGAATTCATGCAAGCCCTTGCGCCAGTTATATCGTTAATCGGGGATGGCATTCAATGAACGCCCGAGGAGAAGATAACGTGAACCTGAACTTTCAACCGACAAGTATTCACTCGGCCAATACGCATGATCCGCATCAGGGCAACCTTTTTGCTTCGATCCATCGCTCCTTGCGAGGAAGGTACCTGTGGGCGGTCATTTTAGCCGTGGTACTTGGCGCATGCGGCGCTATCGGCGGGTACAAGATCGCACACCCGCTCTACACAAGCAATGCATACATACAGATTCATCCCAAACTTTCAAGTGTCCTTTATGAAATCGAAGAGACACGACGAATCGACATGTTTGATTCGGTTGCGTCGGCTGAAGCGAGTTTCGTTCAATCGGGCCGCGTCCTCGAACAGGCGGTTGAAAACGAAGATCTCCTCAATGGGGGATGGCCCGCAGGTATCGACGGCGTGGAAAAACTTCAGGATGAACTGAATGTTGCGCGGCGTCGTGGTGAGCAAATCATCACGTTGGGCATCACCGACGTCGATCCCAGACTGGCCATGCTCGCGGTGAACGCAATTCTGAAGGCCTATACCGATCTGCACGGCGACGAAGAATCTACTTCAATCACGACGCGAGAGCAGATTCTGCAGAATCGTCTCCCGCAGTTGCAACTGCAACTTGAGAATTCTCGAAACAGGATCCAGGTACTCAGCGAGCGATTTGGGACCGATGACTTGGACCCTCTCCATGATGCCAAACTGAATGAACTCCTGGAATTGAAGAACCGCCTTTCTGAGGTGGATCAGCGTCTGGTGGCGGCCGAAGCACTTCCGGATGCGCCGAACGATGAGGAAACGGCCGATCCGGTCGAAACCGGACAAGCGGAAGAATATTCCATCGAGACCTTGATGTCCGTTGATCCTCAGATCGCGAAACTGATCGCGCGGCGCAACGATGCTCAGGCCACGCTTGAGGCTGCTCGCGCCGACTACGGTCCGGCTCACATCCAGATTCGCAATCTCGAAAGAGATCTTTCCAGCATCAAGTCGCAGATCGCCACACGAGCGGAGGAACTTCGTCAACTCATTGCAAGCGGACAACTCGACTTGTCAGAAAATCAATTACTGGGCGGGTTAGAATCGATTGAGTCGTTGCGTGCAATGAAGGTGAAGTATGAATCCATGCTTGACGCGGTCACCAGAGAGTTGAAAGACATCAGCGACTTCCGAATGCAGATCGCATCACTAAACGAGGAACAGGCGCGCACCAAGAGGTTTCTCGATACGACCTTGAAGGAACTTGAATCGATTCGCGTCGAGTCATCGCAAATCCTCAGGCGAGGTCGCATCACATCAACCAGAGGGATCGTTCCGCCTCGTCCATCGGTCGATCGACGGAAACAACTTGCGGTCCTGGGTGGTCTGGCCGGATTCAGTATGGGTGTTGGCGCCATCTGGCTTATCGGTGTCTTAAAGCCCTCATACCGTTACATTGACGAGTTGGAGGATGCTCACTCGCTCCCGCTTCTCGGCACCCTCCCCGATCTTTCCGATTCCGGGAAGCAAGAACTCTCCATGGCATCATTGAGTATCCACCACCTCCGGAATCTGCTGTCTTTGCGCAAGAATGTCGGCAATGGAGATTCCGCCGTGACATATATGATTACCAGTGCTCAGCCGGGGGATGGAAAGACAAGTCTCAGTCTTGCCTTGGGTATGTCATTCGCATCTGAAGGTATGCGAACCATCATGATCGACGTTGATCTGGTTGGGCGCGGACTCAGCCGCGCGCTCGATCTGGACGGGCAACCCGGGTTCACCGACGCGCTTGGCGCCGAATTGGTAAACGGGCAGATTCACAGCACCTACGTCTCCGATCTCTGGATGATGCCGGCCGGTAGACCGGGAGGATGTCGGCCGGAAGAACTTTCGGCCGCAGCGTTTCGGCAGATCGTTGAGATCACGAAAAAGGAATTCGATATCATTCTCATTGACACGGGTCCTCTGATGGGCAGTCTGGAAGCGAATCTTGCCGCCTCGATTGCTGACGAGACGATACTGACGGTCTCTCGCGGGCAGAATCCGAACATCGTGAGGGCTGCGCTCAATCGCCTGCAACAGATCGGGGGCCGTTGTGCGGGGCTCGTTTTTAATCGGGCGTCTCAGGACGATCTGGCCAAAAGCGTAAGTCAGATTTCGTTTCAATCTCAATCGATACGCCCGCCAGCGCCGTTTGAATCAAATACCTCCGAAACGGATGGTGAAACCGGCCAATCTACCAGTAGACAGAAGGCCCTTGTACAAGCGCTGATGAATGCCGGCGCCAATTCAGATTCCGGTGATGTTGACTCTTCAAATGTTCAATAGACGACGGTTCATGTCGTAATGACTATGTTGAACGAGACTCAAATTATGCTGCCGGATTTCAAGGCACGATCGGAATCCAATCCGGAGGAGCGGCCGATCACACTCTGGGGCTTGGACGTTCTGGGTATCCACGATCGTTGCTGGTCGAGTTTCGGAGTGCAGGTCGTTCGCCGTGGTGGGGATCCGGTCGTCAAGAAGGGCCCCCAATTCTATCTTCTCATTGAGGCCGATGATCTGGTCCTTTTCGTACTCGATCCGCTCGTCCAGCAGTTTAACTGGCTCAAGCCCACCGCCATCCGCCTTCGGGTGACTGATTCGCGCGGGGACGGATATAATGAGATCATTGAAGCAGATGAATCGGGCCATCTCGTATCCGTTCGTCGAAAATACCATAAAAGGACATTACGCACCATCCGAGCGTGGCTGACCCCTCACAGCGATGTTGCAGAATCATGGCGCACTGCAACGTCACGTCGAAGCGGCTGGAAGCAGGTTTCCAAATCCTCGGATCCGGATCATGTTCTTGCGATTGGGCGTCCGGGACGCATATTCGACCACAACTCCCCGCGGGATGTGGACGATTGTCTGGCACTCATTCAGCACCACTGGAAAGACCTCGGCGGGACGGTGGATGGGCTTTACGAATTCGAGCCGGGGGTGTGGCTCCACGAATCGGTCAAAGTTCCACCAGAGACCAGATTCATTGCCCCGGTCTGGATCGGAGCTGGTCATGATCTGGGCCCGGACGAGATGTTGATTGGGCCGGGGGGACGACCAGATTCGCCGAGCTACGAATTGAAGGCAACCGCAATCCCGTGGGATGAGTTTTTGCATACCTCATGGCGATTATCCGGATCCAGGCAGAAACCTCGCTTGCGACGGGTTTCCAAACGTCTTTTTGATATCGCTTTTTCCTTTCTGGCCATTCTCGGCACTATTCCCCTCTACCCCTTTATCATGGCGCTCATACTCATTGAAGACGGCTGGCCACCGTTCTTCGCTCATCGGAGGCAGACCTTGCGAGGCCGTGAATTCCCGTGCCTGAAATTCCGTACGATGTGTAAAGCCGCGGAAGGCATGAAAGGCGATCTCGAAAAGGATAACGTTTGCGACGGGCCTCAGTTCTTCATCAAAGAGGATCCTCGACTCCTGAAGTGCGGCGGATTTCTTCGAAAATATCAATTAGACGAATTACCACAATTCTGGAATGTGCTGGTCGGCCACATGAGCGTGGTCGGACCTCGGCCGAGCCCCGAGCGTGAAAATCAATATTGCCCGACATGGCGCGAAGCGAGATTGAGCGTCCGCCCCGGTATGACCGGCTTGTGGCAGGTTCGCAGGACCAGGCGACCGCAAACTGATTTCCAAGAGTGGATTCGTTATGATCTCGAGTATGTTCAGCATCAAAACTGGCAACTCGATTTGTGGATCATCTGGCAGACGATCAGACGAATTTTCAAAGGATAAGAAGGACCATTCGAATGACCAAGAGAGCCCGAAAACGCTTATTCGTTGTCGCCATCCTGCTGGTGGCTACCGTCGGTTCGTTCTTTGCATTCAAATACGTGAGGAAGGTCCGAAAGATCGAATTAGTCGCTCAGGAAAGAACCGAAGGCGTCAAGTACTACAACATCGGCGACTATGAGAACGCTCTGAAGCACTTGAGTTTCTATATCGCCAATAATAAAGACGATGGCGAAATACTTATCAAATTCGCGGAAAGTCGGCTCAATGTTCCGAAGGAGAACGGCAAACATATCGTTGAAGCCGCCGGACTTCTCAGACGGGCCGCCTCGCTGAGACCTGACGATCCTCAGCCGCTGATTCGTCTCATCGAACTCTACGGGCAACTCGGGTTCCTGACCGAGCGGCTTGATGCCTGTCAGAAACTGCTCGCGATCGAGCCGACGAATCAAACGGCACTGAGAGGACAAGCCGAAACTCTTCTGGCACTCGGCCAACGAACCGACGAATTATCGAGCGCCGTGGACGCATGGATTGCGGCCGACCCGACCAACATCGATGCCCGAAAATGGAAACTCCTCATTCTCAGTCAGGGGGAAGAATCGTCTGATCAGCCAATCGCCTACGTTCGCGACCTTGTCCAGAAATATCCCACGAACATTGCTTTTGTGGCGCTCCTGGCAGAGGTGTATGCACGAGCGGGGGAGACGGACCAAGCCCAACAGTCGATCGACGCGGCAATGAAACTCCCCATCGATGACCCGGCCGAAGTTACCCAACTTGTTGAAGTACTCGACCGCCTCGGCAAGGCAGAAGTAGCCGACAAATTCTTGAGTGAACAAATTGGCGAGAATGAGAAGCCGCAAGATGATATTGCAACGATGATCATCGAACGAGCGTGGAAGCGAGGCGAAATTGACACGGCTCGAAAATACTTGCCTGATGTTACGAAGAATCTTGAAGCAACAGATGATGATCTTCTTGGATGGACTGCCTTCCTGTCACTCTCGCGAGATCATTCGGTGGATGATGACTCCGCCTATCTCGAATTGGCGCGACGCCACTCAGAGGCCTCGCGCCGTTGGGTTTGCATTCTCGTCGGAGCCGATGCGATGTATAAAGCAGATTGGTCGAAAGCTCGATCGGAACTGCAACTTGCGAGCCGCATCGGCGGCGGTCATCCGGCGGCGTGGCTTCTGCTCGGCGAGGTCAACCGCACACTTGGCGAAACGGGCTGGGCGATTCTCAATTTTCAACAGGCCGCATCCTCCGATCCTACATGGCCGATTGCTCAGCAGGAGTTGGCCATGTCGCTGATTGATGCCGGGAGACTCTCCGAGGCGCGAATCGCCGCCGAGAATGCATTCCGTGTCAAGCCCACCGCAGCCCAACTTGCCGTCGTCGCTGAGATTTACATACGGATTCTTGACGCCGGACGAGGCGACCCCCAGATTGAGCGCGGAACATTGAGCGTATTGCGTCAACTTTTGGATCGCGGACCGGATAATCCAAATCTGATTTCGACGATGGCGCGGGCCTACCTCGTTACCGGTGATCAATCCTCGGCTCAGCCGCTCATTCAACGATTGCTCGATGAAAGACTCATTCCTCAAACTGATGTTCTGCTTGACTTAATCGATGCATGCAATGCAAACGGAATGAGTCAGGGAAACGATCTCTTGGCCCTCGGCGGATCCACAGACAGCACGAACGTCCGAGTGCTCCTTCGCCTGGCGAATCGATCCGCCAGCCGTGGCCGATTCGATGAAGGACGCGCCCTGCTCGAAGACGCGATCGACTCCGCCATTGACGATACACAGGTTCTTGAGCGCAAGATGGCGCTCGCAACTTATTTAGACAACGCCAATTCCCCTGAAGCGCTCCCGCTGCTCACCAAATTGGCGGATGATTACCCGAAATCCGCCGTCGCACAGAGAATCCTGCTGGATTCCAAAGCGGCTTGGTCGAACGAAGATCTCATCAACCAGGCGGTCGAGCGCCTCAAAGGTCTGACCGGCGAAAATGCGTCCGGATGGCGAACGTATGAAGCACGCAAATTACTGACATTCGACCCTTCCGAGAAAAATGCGGCGACCGTCGTTCAACTTTTGAGCACCTGGGCTCAATCGAACCCCGCCGACATAAGAACTCAAGCGCTCCTCGCCGAAGCGGATTTGATACTCAAAGATCGAGACGCTGCCATCAAGGCGCTGTCGGCTGCAGTGGACTCCAATCTGGTCCAGGTGTCTCTGTTCCCACGACTCATCAAGTTGCTCAACGATGCCGGCCGAGCCGATGAAGCGCAGCAGCGCCTGCTCGAGTTCACTCGCCGCAAGATACCGTCGGACGACCTTGCGCTTCTTCGACGCCGCGCCGCCCTTCTCGAACAGAACGCGATGTGGAAAGAGGCCGTCCAGGAAATCAAGCCGTTGGCCGACAAAGGTTCTGCCTCCGACTTGGCCATATTGGCGCGACTTTACGAACGGCTTGGGAACACCAAAGAGGCCGCCCTTGCGTATAACTCTGCAATCGCAGCCGATGATGTCAACGAACTCATTATCAGCACCGCCGCTGATTACTTTTCGCGGACCGGAGATTACGCTCGAGGCCTGAATCTCCTGCAGGATCTTCCCGACACCGTGAGCGCCAACCGAAGAGCATTACTGATCGGCACCTACATGGAACGATCGGGACATATTGACGAAGCGCTTCAGGTCTTGCGTGAAAATGCCACTTCGAGCCGGTCCCCCGAAGCGTGGGAAGGGCTGGTCCGACTACTCATTCGACAAAACCGCCTCTCGGAAGCGGAGCAATCAATCCAGGACGGCCTGGTCGATTCACCCGGTAACCCCAATCTGGAATCGCTGGGGAACCTGCTCACCGCTCTCAAAGGAGGTCCCATTGCTGATGATGTTCTGGACCAACTTCGACTGAATCAGTCCGACGAAGAAGTCCGGGCTGCATCCAACGAACTCCTCGACGCAGAGCGGTTCTTGCGTGCGAATCCAGACCAGCGAAAGAACTATCTTGATCGCCTGAAGAAAGTCACGGCAGACCATCCGAGCGTTTATGCCGGTTGGCACCTATTGGCCACCGAATACCTGAATCAAGGTCTCGTCAATGACGCAATCGAATCCGCTCAAACCGCCGCCCGGGTACTACCCGGTTCAAGCAGCGCTGCCGAACTCGCCGCAAAGACACTCATCGCCGGTCGCCGTTATGATTTAGCGATGTCATATGCAAAATCGTGGCGCGACCTCTCTCGCGCGGATATGTTCTTACCTGATATGACGCTTTCATTTATTGAGTGGAAACTCGGTCGAGCCCAATCCGCACTTGAACGAATTGAGCCGTGGACCGAACGCATTAAGCAACGGCGTAACGACTCGCCTGAAAATGTCGAACTGCTCGCAACCTTGCTCGCGCGAACTCAAAAGACCGATGAGGCGGACGCTCTTCTCTGGCCACTCGTTCAGGATGATGCATCATGGATCCCCGGGTATGCCAGAATTGCGGAAGAAATCGCCTCAAACGATGCGGCAGAGAACTGGCTCGACAAAATCGAATCTCTCAACGTCGCCGACATGAACGCCCGAAGCATCATCGTCGGCGAATATTATAAATTGGCGCAGCGTAAGGGAACCCGGGAATCCTTCCAGCGAGTGATCGATCTCGCTTCCTCCGATGTCGAAAACGAAGGTTTTCAGGACTCCGTGATCGGCATGGTCGCCGACGCCAACCAGCGAGTCGGAAATTTCGATGAAAGCGAACGCCTTTATCGACTGGCGATCGAGAGACAACCCAAGAACGCCGTGGTCATGAATAACCTTGCGTACTTCCTGGTCACGCAACATAAACTCGATGGCGATGCCGAGCAATTGTCACGTCAGGCCGTACGCCTTGCGGAAGAATTCCGATTCGATCCCGCCGTTCGCGCGAACTTCATCGAAACGCTCGGGCTCATCTTAAATGCGAAATCGAAGTTCGACGAATCCATAAAGGTCTTGCGAGATGGATTGTCGCTCGACACTCTGAATCTCCCGGTCCGACTCGCGCTCGTTGAGGCCTACATCAAGACGGGGCAGGCCGACGAAGCCAAATCCGCACTTCAGCAGATTGACGATCGGCTTCGGCAGAATCTCGGTTCATTCTCAACCTCCGAGTCAGAACGATTGGCGCAAGTTCGCGAGGCCCTCGGGGGCTGACGCGAAAATTCCCGCCCTACCCTGATCACTGGAATTCGCTTCATCCATCCTTGTTTCGATCACCCTGCCGAGCATTGCTCGGCTTTTTTTTGCGCGCAACACGCTCGATCGGTGAAGAACGGCTCATCTCGCATTCGAATTTCGAACAAGATCATTGAGCGATGAATGACCCGCGATTGAAATCCGGATAACATTACGAAGAACGAGGGAAATGACGGTCCGGCTTGGAGACGCCATTCCATGAAGGCCACCAACGACCATTCTGAGGTCGAAACGGACGCGAATCGTCCAACTACCGTTGCCGATGGGACGCCGTTCAATCCCTCAAGCATAACTCGTCCCGACGATGCACTCCTCACCTACTTCATCATCGTTTCTGCGCTCACTCTTATCGGGTTCCCCTTCATCTTCCTTCCCCTTTATTTCAAGTACAAGACGCTTCGATATAAGTTTGACGATGAAGGCATCTCCATGAGATGGGGGCTCCTCTGGCAACAGGAGATTAATCTGACCTATCGGCGAATTCAGGATATTCACGTAACCCGCGGTCTCATCGAACGCTGGCTCGGCCTGGCGTCGCTTGCAGTGCAGACCGCCTCCGGAACCTCCGGCGCCGAGATGACGATCGTGGGAATCAAGAACCCCGCTCAACTGCGTGATTTCCTCTATGCCAAAATGCGTGGTGCAGAAGCCGATGCCTCGGCCGGAAGCGACGAATCCCCGACGGAGGCGAGTTTTCAATCAAAGGGGGAGATTGACCTCGCTGACGAAGCACTCCATCTGCTGCGCGAGATTCGCGACGACCTTCGAAGCATGGTGGATGCGCTACCAAATCCGACAGGCCAAAGCGCAAGCGGCGACTCGGTCGACCACGCCGACGAGGAGACGCCTTCATGACGGCGACGACCCAAAAAACCGCTTCGCCCCGAAGAAATTCAAAGACGGAGCATGTTGCCGAATGGTTGTATAACGGAATCTGGCTCCTGCTTGTTGAGTTGTTTAGGGTGCCGAAAACGCCTCCGACGCTACCCGTCTCGCCGACCGCGGGAGCAGCGGACTCGTTCAAGCCGGCCCCCGAGTTCATGCGCTACCTCAAGTTCAAGTTCTGGTTCTTTCTGGTGGTGATCGATCTGTCCATCCTCATCGGCTGGATTATTCTCCTCATCGTTGTTCCGATCGCCGGCCTCCTCCTCGCCATCCCCGCACTGCTCATCGCCGTGGTCCCGGACATTTTCGCGTTTGTGGCCATTCACTTGCGATACGACACGACGTGGTACGTTATTTCCGACCGGAGCATGCGCCTTCGGCGGGGAATCTGGATCATTCATGAAACCACAATCACCTTTGAAAATATACAGAATCTCAAGATTCGACAGGGACCCGTGCAGCGTTACTTCGGCATCTCCGACTTAATCGTCGAAACGGCGGGCGGAGGTGCATCGTCTCATAGCGATTCCACCGATAGAAGTCTCCTGATCGCCAACCGCGGGATTTTTGAAGGTGTCGCCAACACCGACCAACTTCAAGCCCGAATCCTCAAGCGACTTCGAGCCGTGAAATCAACCGGCCTCGGTGACAGCGAGGGAGAATCCCGGACACTCCGACTTGCCCCGCGCAATACCAACGGAATCGCATGGTGCCGCGACCACATTCGGGTTCTGCACGAAATCCGCGAGAACATCAGCACATTGCGACAACGTTGGATCCAAGCCGGAACCGAACATTAATACCGCCCCGCCGGTTCGCGCGAGTCAATCAAGAAATTCCGCAAGCGCGTCACGAAGCGCGCCAAGATGCTTTTCGAGTCGTTTGTATCGATACCGTGATGTCTGATAGATCGGCTGACGCACCTGATCCTGACTCGCGGTCCGTGTAACTCGATCGCTCTCGTGAAAACGCAGGCAGGCACCCTCCCAAGGAAGATCGAGAAACTCAAGAACCCGCCTGATCTCCACCTCGGGATCATCAACCACGCGCTCGTAATCAACATCCAGAATCTCAATACCCAGCACCTCTCGCCAATGATCCATCAATCGTCGATATTGACGGTAGGCGATCGCCGCATGTTGGAGATTGTTGGCGAAAATATGCTGCGGGCCGAGCCGCGTCGCGAAACACGAGAAGCACGTATCAAGCGGATTCCGCCGACCGTGAATCACCCGCACGCCGGGGAAAAGAAGCGAAATGAAACCAAGGTGTAGATAATTGTTCGGCAGTTTGTCCGTAACGACCATTGCTTCGGGATCAATTTCCGACATTGACGAGTGAACTTCTTCCGCCTGCATCGTCATCTTCGCATCATCAATCATTCGCAACGCAAGCGGGTACGGATGATCGGGACCGAAATCCCTTGACAACTCCCCCACTGCGGCCGGTATGTAATCCAACTCCCCACCGGCACCCACCATCGAATGACACGACAACATCTGCTCAATCAGACTCGTCCCCGAGCGCATCATCCCAACAATGTAGACCGGCTGAGGATTCGCCACTGACACCTTTGCGCGCGGAAGTTGATCCAGAGAATCCTCGTCAAAAACCTCGATGAGCCGATTGATCCCCTCGATATACGACGCTTCATCAAATCGATTCGCCCAGGGCTTGTTCGCCTCACAATAGGCGTCGAACGACTCGTCGTACCTGCCTTGCTTCTCGTACAACGAACCAAGCAGGAACTGCAGCATGAGCCGCTTCGATGCATCAACCGAAGGATTCTTCAACGTCTTGAGAATGTATGCGATCGCATCACTTTCATGCCCGGCTCGGCTCGCCAGCCGACCGTAGGTCAGCACGACATCCGGATGCGGATGTCGTCCCTTTCGCAGCACCGGTTCAAGTTGGGAAACAGCGTCATCACTCTGCCCCGTCGATTCCAGAATCTCCGCCCGCCCCGCAATCGCCCCGGGGAGCATTGGTTGAATTGATATTGCCGTATCAAACGCTTGGAGCGCTTCCTCAAACCTCCCCGCCATGCGAAGAGCCGTACCGAGTGCCTCCTGGAGCGCGGCATCCTTCAGCGCCCCCGGAGAATCACGCAGAATCTTTTCATAGAGTTCGACCGCTTCGCCGTAGCGCCCGATCGATACGCAGGTGTCCGCAAGCGCTCGCATCATCCGCAACTCACCCGGAATCGAAGCCAGCCCGTTTTCCAGCACGCGCGCTGCATCACGATAATTCAAATCAAGCGCGTACGCCTCCGCCAAACGAAGATGCGCTTCCGCCTTTTCCGGCTTCAACTCCGCCGCCCGACGAAAAGCAGCAATCGCCTCCCGCAAGTTTCCCGTTGCTTTGTGGCATTTTCCAAGTTCCGTCAGCGCATCAAAATTATCACGTCGAATCGCAAGCGATTTCTTCAATTGCCCAATCGCTTCCGGAACCCGACCCGTTCGCCGAAGCACGTTGGCGAGCAGCCGCAGCGCTTCGTTTTCACGCGAGTTCAGCCGAATAATCTGGCGATAGAGCGATTCCGCCCGTTTGAGATCGCCCAGCCGATGCGCCTCCCACGCCGCCTGAAGAGAATTGACCCGCCCTCTCTTTGCCATTTCACGAAAACCTCATTGCTGTTTCCAATCAGCGGAAATCGTAAGCGATGACCGCCACGAATTCGCTTTTCTGCGTCTTCACACCACTTTCCCGAACCGTGTTCAGCCCCCACCGCAGACCTCCCCCCGCGCATATCCAATTCTGATCCGACGCTAACACGATTCTCACAATAGCAATCTAAACTTGAGCAAATGTGATACGAATGAGAAACGAACCGCTGTCCCGGATCGTTCAGACAAACAAAAGGACTGGCAGACCGAGAACAAGACAGTTTGATTCGCCCGAAACAAAAACAATCACTTGGAGGATACCCAATGAATCTCTTGAATCCTGGCCAACAAACCCTCACTTCGATCGCCGTGGTCGGCTCCCTCGCCCTCGGATCGATCGCATTTGCGCAGCAAATGCAAGTTGACTCGAAACTCCCGGTCTACAAAGCAACGGAAGGCGTGTCCGGCTCCATTCAGAGCATCGGCTCCGACACGATGAATAACCTCATGACCCTCTGGGGCGAGGGTTTCCGAAAATTCTACCCCAACGTCAAAATCGAAATCGAAGGAAAGGGATCGTCAACCGCGCCTCCCGCATTAATCAGCGGAACCTCCAACTTCGGCCCGATGAGTCGATCCATGAAGGAAAAGGAAATCAACGCTTTCGAAAAGAAGTTCGGATACAAACCTATCCAACTTCCCACGTCAATCGACATGCTCGCCGTCTATGTTCACAAAGATAACCCGATCGCTGAGCGCGGATTGACCCTCCCGGAAGTCGATGCCATCTTCTCCAAAAACCGCAACCTCGGCTACCCGAAAACCATCACGAGGTGGGGCGATCTCAAACTCACTGGCTCATGGAGGCAGTTGCCCATTTCCCTTTACGGACGAAACTCCGCGTCCGGTACCTACGGCTACTTGAAAAAGCACGCGCTGGGTAACGGTGATTACCGCGATGAAGTCAAGGAACAACCCGGCTCATCCTCCGTGGTGCAGGGCGTGGCGACCGACCGGGGCGGTATCGGATACTCCGGCATCGGATACAAAACCGCTGATGTCGCGGCCGTTCCCCTGGCTTTTAAAGAAGGTGAACAATTCGTCCCCGCGGAAGTCGAATACGCCTACACCGGCGAATATCCGCTCGCGCGTTTCCTCTATCTCTACATCAACAAAAAGCCCGGTACCGAACTTGATCCGTTGCGACGCGAGTTCATCAAGTACATCTTCAGTAAGAAAGGTCAGGAAATCGTTCTCAAAGATGGATACTTTCCCGTAACCGCGGACGTCGCCCGAAAGGCATTGAAGGAGGCAGGCATTGACCCCGGTTTCTGATTTCACTTGAACAAAAAAGGACGATCGACTGACAAGGCGACACGGCAAGAAATTCGGAAGTCGCAGCTAACCTGGCATCGGCCTTCTCAACATCCGCAAAACTTTTCCGGCGGCACCAAATCGGTGATCGCCGGATTTCCGTATGTGAGAGCGATCGCAAAATCTGTTGCCGAATACTTAAGCAATGACCGCAGAGACGCCCCATCAAACCTTTGCCCGAACACGCTCCCGATCGACGCGCCGATCGGTTATCGTGACCAACGCATTGGCTCGCCTGCTCATCACGCTCGGCGGGGTCGGAACCATCGTCGCCGTACTCGGCGTGTGCGTGTTTCTCGTCTACGTCGTCGTACCCCTCTTCATGCCCGGCTCGATCGACTCGCCGAATGCAACCACTATCGCTGCCTCTGGAGACTCAAACGAATCCCGAACCGATGCGTCCCCCCCCCACTTCGGCGTCGATGAATACCTCACAACCGCATGGATCGTCGAACCGACCGGAAAAGTTCGATCGATGAATCTCCTCACCGGCGAGTTACTCACGTCAATTGACCCTTTTTCGAACCACCCTCCTACTGCGATCAGCGTCTCACCCACGCAAGATACCATCATCGCCGGGTTCGCCGACGGCACGGTCCGCATCGGAGAAATCGGATTCAAAACGACTTACATCGAACCATCCGAACTCCCCGCTGGAATGCGCAACCTCCCGGTGAACGATTTCAAGTCGCACGATTCCGCAACGATCCAGCGCACGCCTGAGAACCAGTTTCGCCATCAGGAATTGAATATCATGATCGGTGAACCGATCAAGAGCGGCACCGAAGGCCCAATCGTTCTCACTGATTCCATTACCACGACGCGCGGCCCCATCTTTGCCGTGTTGTCGAAGGGCGGCGTCCTTCGAATCAACACCACGCACGAAACGCAAAACATGATGACGGGGAAAATCAAGCGGCTCATTCGCGGCGCCGAAATTAACTACAAACATCGCGACGAGCACACCGCCCCTTCATACCTCCTCCTTTCCGGACTCGGCACCAACCTGTTTCTCGCATGGCCCGACGGGTATCTCCAACGCTACGATACGAGCAACATCAGCGATGCGCACCTCGTCGAGGAAACTTTCCTCCTCAACGACAAGAAAAATACCGACGGCTCCCCCGCCACCGTAACCGCTTTCACCCACCTCCTCGGAAGACGATCCCTTCTCGTCGGAGACAGTACCGGCGAAACCTCCGTCTGGTTCACCTCCAAGCCGAAGCACGCACGCACACCGGACGGCAACATCCTCGTGAAGGGTCACAGCCTCTCGCACTACAACGCGCCCGTTACGTCCGTCGCATCTTTCCGCCAATCACGGCTCGTCGTCATTGCACACTCCGACGGACACCTGCGCGTCGCCTACGTTACCAGCGAAAAAGACGTTGTAGACGCACAAATGCCCGGAGACGCCCCCGCAGAATTCGCCATCATTTCACCGAGGGGGGATGCGGTCGTGGCGTTGGGGCAAAACCGGATCGTTGCCTGGCCCCTCAAAGTCGGCTATCCCGAAATATCGCTGAAAGCGCTCTTTCTTCCCGTCTGGTACGAAGGCGAAGCGAAACCCAGCCACGTCTGGCAATCATCATCCGGCACCGATGATTTCGAACCGAAGTTCGGCCTCGTCCCGCTCATCTTCGGAACGCTCAAAGCCACCTTCTTCTCAATGCTCTTCGGCGCTCCCATCGCGCTTCTTGCTGCCGTCTATACCAGCGAATTTCTCCATCCCAAAGCCCGCGCGAAAGTTAAACCCGTCGTCGAACTCATGGCCTCCCTTCCCAGCGTCGTACTCGGCTTCCTCGCCGCCATCATCTTCGCTCCGCTGGTCGAGAGCATCGTCCCTGCTGTTCTCTGTTCGTTCATCATCATTCCCCTCGTCTTCCTTCTCGGCGCATATTTATTCCAACTGCTCCCCTACCGCCTCTGGATTCGTTTTTCCGGTTTCCGATTTCTCTTCATGTGCGTCACCCTCCCAATCAGTATTCTACTCGCAATAAAAGTCGGGCCGCCCCTCGAAAAACTGCTCTTCGCCGGCGACATTCGCATCTGGCTCAGTGGACAGATCGGCACCG
>Ga0210044_10002704_pt1 | contig 26038 bp, 23 predicted proteins | sample CryGey13umfilter_2_FD_183959 | JGI IMG/M metagenome (GOLD analysis project Ga0210044, IMG submission 183959) | Groundwater microbial communities from aquifer in Utah, USA - Crystal Geyser 4/9/14 3 um filter (SPAdes) (version 2) | ecosystem: Environmental > Aquatic > Deep subsurface >... | reverse complement strand
GGCTTGATGAAGAAACTGGTTGGTATCCGCCTCGACCAAGAAGAAGAGTTCAACGGCGCCGACCTTTCCATCCACAAGATCAGCGCCACCCCGGAGCGCGAATCGGGCTGGTAAGCGGCCGCGTGTTGTTACGTGACAATAAAGTCTTGAACAGAACAATATTGTCTTGAATAGGAGATTTGGTAAAAACAATAAAGTCTTGAATGGCGACCTTTGTTGGGTCGCCTTTTTTTTGTGCGCCCGGCAGGGCGCACTTACTTTGAGGTGAAAGTACTCTACTCGCCCTGCAAGGGGAAGACTTAGCTGAACGGCAGGGGTGGTCTTGGCGACTGGAAATCTGGAGGAAGCCGAAGGCAAAGCGCTTGCCTGACGAACAGCAAGCGGATATGAGGCAGCTTGCTGGCGCAATGGCATAACTTGCTAACTCACTATTGATTAAGAGCTTTTCTCGTTACCCTTTAGTATTACTCACGCCTTTCTGGTTGTTACCTGCAATCCCGTCATTCAAGTAGGTATGGCTTGTCAAAAAGTACGATACACACATATTTAACAGAAACTCAATTACAGCCATTGACAATTAAATGTTGTGTGGGTAGGATTGCTCTAAGTTATACAAATATACAGAAATCGAGTTTCTGCAAATGAAAGTAAAATTGTTTGAGGTGGCTGAAGTTCGGATGGGTTACTCCTTCAGGAGTCGCTTGGAGCCGGAATTGAACGGAGATGTCTCGGTGATCCAGATGAAGGATATCGATGACTCTAACCTTTTGCATCCGGAAGGGCTGGTTCGTATTCGGATGCCGGAACTGAAGGACAGGCATCTCGTTCAGGATGGCGACCTCATGTTCAAGTCACGAGGTGCGTCGAATACAGCCTCGCTGGTTGGGGACAACTTGGGGCGAACGGTATTGGTAGCGCCGATGATGCAAATTCGGCCTGACGTAGACAAGATTGATGCAGGGTATTTGCAGTGGTTCATCAACCAGCCAAGCACGCAGGCTACTCTTGCAGGACAAGCTGCCGGAACGGCGGTAAAGATGGTCAGTAAGGCGGCGCTTGAGCAGCTTGAGATAGATGTGCCGTCACTTGAGACGCAGCGGAAAATAGTCGAGGTTGGACGGCTTTTAAGTATGGAAGTGAAACTGATGGCGGAAATAGTGGATCGGCGTAAGGCACTGATCGAAAGAATTCTGAAGCAGAAAGCTCAGGATGCCCAATGAAGTCTGTCGGGCTATGAAGCCTACCCAGGTACTCGTAATACCTGAGCAGGCACGTTATGTAACACAACGTTTGGAGAAAGCATCATGACAAAAAAGTCTTCATCTAGCAACATCCGTTTTGTTCAGCCCAATCCTCAAGGTGGCTGGGACAACAAAAAAGCTGGCGCAGATCGCGCTGGTTCGCATCATGAAACCAAGAAGGAAGCCATCGACGTAGCTCGGGGTATGAGCCAACGCGAAGGGTCTGAACTGAAGATCAAGAACCTGGACGGTAAGATTGCGCAGTCAGACAGTCACGGTCACGACCCACGCAACATTAAAGGTTAAGACAGACGACGGGAGGAGGTAACTCCTCCCTATGAAATCATAGAAGGAATATTCGAATGAACGACCAGATCACACAGCAAGAAGTTAACTCTGCAGCTTGGGCTGCATGCGATACGTTCCGTGGGGTCGTCGATCCGGCGCAGTATAAGGACTACATCTTGGTGATGTTGTTCCTTAAGTACATCAGCGACATGTGGGCTGACCACTACGAAGAATATAAGAAGCAGTATGGCGACAACGACGAGCGTATCCGCCGAAAGCTGGAGCGTGAGCGCTTCCTGCTCCCTTACGTTGAAATAAAGGATGGTGTAACGGGCGAAGTTCTTGAACGCTTCCTGGCTGATTTCACGAGTTTGTATGAGCATCGCAACGAATCGAACATCGGTGAGCTAATCAACATCGTGCTCGACCATATTGAAGAGGCCAACAAGAGCAAACTCGAAGGCGTTTTCCGCAACATTGACTTTAATTCCGAAGGCAATCTTGGCAAGGCAAAAGACCGAAATCGTCGTTTGAAAAACCTGCTGGAAGACTTCAGCAAGCTCGACCTGCGTCCTACTCGCGTATCTGAAGACGTAATCGGCAATGCCTATATCTACCTCATCGAACGTTTTGCATCCGATGCCGGAAAAAAGGCCGGTGAGTTTTACACGCCTAAGCAAGTGTCTAAATTGCTGGCCAGGCTTGCCAAACCCAAAGCCGGTGATCGTATTTGTGATCCGGCCTGCGGAGCTGGAGGCTTGCTGATAGAGGCTTCCAGTCTGATTGAACGGGCCGGCAGTCGTGACTTTGCGGTGTTCGGACAAGAGGTCAACGGTAGCACTTGGGCATTGGCGCGCATGAACATGTTTCTGCATGGAAAAGACTCGGCACGTATCGAATGGGGCGACACTTTGAACAGCCCCGCTCTGGTGGAGGCTGATCGACTGATGAAGTTCAACGTTGTAGTTGCCAATCCTCCGTTCAGTCTCGACAAGTGGGGCTCAGAGCATGCCGATAACGACCGTTTCAAACGTTTCTGGCGCGGCGTTCCACCCAAGTCCAAGGGCGACTATGCGTTCATCAGCCACATGATTGAAATTGCCTTGCCTCAGGATGGTCGCGTGGCGGTAGTTGTGCCACACGGTGTGCTGTTTCGCGGTGGAGCCGAAGGACGCATTCGTCAGAAGCTGATCGAAGAGAACCTGCTGGATGCGGTTGTTGGCTTGCCAGCCAATTTGTTTCCGACTACCTCCATCCCGGTGGCGATATTGCTGTTCGACAGGTCGCGGGAAAAAGGCGGTGCACGGGAAAGCGTGCGTGATGTGTTGTTTGTCGACGCCAGTGCTGATTTCATTTCTGGCAAGAACAATAACAGCTTATCCGATGAACACTTCGAGAAGATCATTGCCACAGTCGAGGCGCGTAAGTCGGTCGAAAAATACGCCTACGTCGCACCGTATGAAGAGCTAATCGAGAATGACTTTAATCTGAATATTCCTCGTTTCGTCGACACTTTTGAAGCAGAGGAAGAAATTGACATCGCGGCCGTCCAGAAGGAAATCGATCAACTGGAAGCTGAGTTGATTGAGGTTCGATCAAAGATGAAAACCTACTTAAAGGATTTGGGCGTATGAGGAGCAAACGATTTGTGGACCAGTATGGTGATCATCGATGCGCAGGAGGGGCTGTGATCGAAGCGATACTGATGTCAAAGAAGAGTATTCAACAGACTGAGGGTGCCCAAAAAGAAATGACAAGAAAGGGATTGGGGGAAAAATGACACCTCAGCATGTTTCAAAGACATCCGCCATGAAGCGTGGCCTAAAACATGTAAAGCTTGGTGACGTTCTTGGCGAGGATTGCTTTCAGAATGGTCTTTATAAACATTCCGATTCATATGGTACCGGCACCCCGATTCTTCGCATTAACGACTTTGACAATCTAGGACGTGTAGTGTCCTCGACTTTTAGGAGAGTGGAACTTTCTACCGATGAGTGTCAGCAATTCATGGTCAGAGAAAACGACGTATTAATCAACCGCGTGAACAGTCTATCCCATGTGGGTAAGAGCATGTTGGTACCGTCTCTAAGGGAGAATACCGTTTACGAATCCAACATGATGCGGATTCGCATCAAGCAAGATAGCCCGTTAGTTCCTGAGTACGTTGCTGCAGTTCTCCAGGCTGAAAGTACTAGGCGGTATTTTTTAAAAGTGGCAAAGCCCGCAGTTGCGCAGGCCAGTATCAATCAGGATGATGTTAGTTCTGTTGCAATTATCATGTATCCGAAAGCCATCCAAAAGGAGATTGCGGATGCATTGACAACCTGGAACATCGCCATTGAAAAAGCAGAGTGGTTGATCGTCGCCAAGGAGCGTCAATACACCTATGAGCTTTCTAGGCTCATTAGCCAATGTGAGTGTCCGCGCAGCCACGTTGGGAACTTCGCTCACGAGGTTTCTGAACGTAATCGCGGTGGCAACGAAGCTCGCGTATTGAGTGTTACCAATTCACGAGGCTTTGTATTGCCAGAAGATCAATTCGAGCGCCGTGTTGCTAGCGCGGATTTATCCAATTACAAAGTGGTTGCTCGTGGTCAATATGCATACAACCCATCGCGTATCAATGTGGGCTCTATCGCCCGCTTGGATGATTGGGACATGGGAGTGCTTAGCCCGATGTATGTGGTGTTCGGGCTAGATAAATTCAAAGTGGATTCCGATTACTTTCTGCATTGGCTTGATTCTCATGAAGCCAAGGAGCGCATCAAGAATAGCGCACAGGGTAGCGTGCGCGAGACTGTATCGTTTGCTGAATTCGCAGCCATAGTGTTTCCGTTGCCTGATCTCGAAAGACAGGTCGCAATTGCTCGCTACCTCAACACATTACGCGAGGAAATATCAACACTCGGTGTCTATATTGGAAAGCTGAAAGTACAGAAACGAGGCCTGATGCAAAAATTACTTACGGGCCAGTGGCGAGGATACATTTCCGATACCAAGGAGTAATGAGATGGCAAAAAAACTAATTCCGATGGCGATTTCCTACGATTTTGACGGCACTTTAGCGCCAGGAAATATGCAGGAATACGATTTCATTCCTGCTCTGAATATGCGATCCAAAGAATTTTGGACATCAGTGAACGAACTCGCCAAGAAACACGAGATGGATCAGATTCTTGCCTACATGCACGCGATGCTTGAAGAGGCTCGGAAGTCAAAGGTCGCAGTTCGAAAAACCGATTTCAAGTATTTCGGTGCGCATATCGAGTTATTCCCGGGGGTGAAAGATTGGTTCAAGAGAATCAACGCTTACGCCAAAACCAAAGGGGTGCGGCTAGAACACTTCATCATCTCTTCCGGCATTCGGGAAATGGTGGAAGGCACACCCATCTACAAGGAATTCAAAAAGGTCTACGCCTCTGGATTCATGTTCGATCATAACGGCGTCGCTTGCTGGCCGGCGTTAGCGGTGAACTACACAACCAAGACCCAATATCTGTTCCGCATCAATAAGGGTAGCTTGGACGTTCACGACAATTCCATCATCAACAAATATGTACCGAAAGAGCAGCGCCCTGTTCCCTTTGAGCACATGATTTTCGTGGGTGACGGGGAAACCGACATTCCTTGCATGCGACTGGTCAAAGACCAAGGCGGGCATTCGATTGCGGTCTATAACCCAGGTAAGCGCGGTGCGAAAAGTCATGCACAGCAGTTGATTAAGGATGGTCGTGCAACATTGTTTGCTTCAGCAGACTATCAGGAAGGCAGCGCTATCGACTTGGCTGTTAAAGCCATAATCGACAAGATTGAAGCATCATCACGAGTTGCTTGATGCAATACCAGACAGTGGCGAGCGAAAATGATCGAGGAGCCAAATAAATGACCACAGTGGTAACTTTTCAAGCGGCACTCGAAATGGCTGGGCAGTATAAAAAGAGACATCTCATATTGGGAAACGGTTTCAGCATTGCATGTGACCCAAGCGTCTTCACTTATCACTCGTTATACGAGCAAGCACGGGAAACCAATTTCGCCGCCATTCCAGAGGCGGCACGGATGTTCGAGGTGTTCGAGACCAAGGACTTCGAGGTTGTCATTCGTGCCTTGGAAGATGCAGCCAAAACGCTACCTGTATTTGATCCATCGTCGCAATCTATTGCCGACAAAATGGATATTCAGGCAAGCGAACTGAAGACAGCGCTGGTACGTACTATTGCGGGTAACCACCCTGATGTTCCAAACCATGTTGCTGACGAAAAGTTTTGGGCGTGCCGTCAGTTTCTATCCAATTTTCTCAATGCTGAGAACGATGGCAAAGTCTACACACTGAACTATGACCTCCTGCTGTATTGGGCTGCGCTGCACGACGATCCACCTTTTAGCGACTCTTTATCGTTAACGATCAATGACGGCTTTGGGTACGGCGATTCAGGCGACGCCACCGATTACGTGACATGGCAAGGAGAGTCAAATGCCCGTGATCAACGAATCCACTATCTTCACGGCGCTATCCACCTGTTTGATGCTGGCAGCGAGCTCAAAAAATACACCTGGCGGAACAATGGTGTCCCGATTCTCACTCAGGCTAGAACAGCGATGGAGCAAGGCATGTTCCCTCTATTCGTTGCAGAGGGCAGTAGTGAACAGAAGCTGGCTAAGATAAAACATAGTGCGTACCTGTATCACTCCTACAAGAGCTTTTCTTCACAAATGGAACAGAAAGGCCAAGCACTCTTTATTTTTGGGCATTCATTTTCGGAAAATGACGACCATGTGCTACGTAAAATTACTGACGGAATAGTGGCTCATATATTTGTGAGTGTTTTAGGCTCATTGAGTGAAGAAAACAAGCGGTCGTTCTTTCAAAGAGTGAACGCGGTAACGAGGCAGCGTGACGGAAAAACACCCTTGGCAGTTACGTTTTTTGATGCCGCATCGGCAAATGTTTGGGGAGGCAGTGTATGACTGATCTGAAGTCTAATCTCATTGCAGAGGCTCGCCGTATTGAAGAGGACGCCGAGCATTCTGCGAAGGGCCATTACAACGCCGGCAACCGGTGGGGGCATTACCATCTCTATATCGGATTGCCGGCCACTCTAATCTCAGCTATAGCTGGGGCTGCTGCATTCAAGAATTGCCCGGAGTTGGCGGGCGGCTTGGCATTACTTGTTACTGCATTGACTACGGTGCTTACCTTCCTCAAGCCGTCCGAACACGCCGAGACGCATAAAGCGGCAGCCGGGCAGTACCACTCCCTACGGAACCAGACACGCATATTTCGCACTATCGAGTTGGAGGATGGGCTGGAGCCTGATGCGGGAAAGATCAGATTACTTGAGCTTGCGAGAACACGGGATGAGTTGAATGCCACTTCGCCTGGGGTTCCTGAATGTGATTACGAAAAAGCCAAGAAGGATATTGATGCCGGAAGAAGCCGCTACCTGGTCGATGAGGAATCGAAATGAGTATCAATAGTTATCTGGTAAACCTGGCTAATGCAGCCATTTCGCGGGACCAAGAAAAACTTGCTATTCAGCGGTCTATTAACAATCTACAAGTGCGGTTGAAGAACCATTTCGGCATGCAGATAGATAGCAGCATTATCTTTGGCTCTTACAGTAGGGGAACCATCCTGCCGCGCAGCATGGACGAGCATTCCGATGTGGATTATATGGTCATATTTTCAGACAAGGGCATGCGACCACAAACCTATCTCGACCGTTTGCGTCGTTTTGCAGAGCAGAACTATCAGCGCTCGGACATTGAACAATCAAACCCAACCATCGTTCTATATTTAAACCACATTCGGTTTGAGCTCGTGCCGGCAACCAAGAATTTTGGCGGACTACAGATTCCGGCCCGTGCAACTGATTACAACGACTGGCTGGATACCAATCCGACAGATTTCAACAGCAATCTTGTAAAAGCCAATCAGGCGAACGGAAACTTGATTAAGCCGCTCGTGCGGTTAGTGAAGTATTGGAACGCGAGCAGCAACTACCCGTTTGAGTCTTACTCGTTGGAAAAGAAGGTCGCAGAACAGAGTTATGGCTTTGGCTTTTTGGGGCTACAGACCTCACGTCGGCTGGACGATTACTTTATCAATATGGTCAATTCACTTGATTCTGGTTGGTCAGCACCACAGTGGAAAAAAGATGCAGTATCTCGACTGAAAGCACTCGTATCGCAAGCTCAGACGCTGGAACGTGGCGGTAACGTTGCTCAGGCTGAAGCAACAATCAAAAATCTGCTGCCTCCTGTTGGCGGTCTGCCAGGGAGATAAGCATGGAAGGTTTTCACTTTAACGAGAAATACCTGTCTCAGATTCCCGCTCTGCAACTGTTGGTGAATCTCGGATTCACCTACCTGCCCCCCGAGCAGGCGCTTAACCAACGTGGCGGCAAGCAAGGAAATGTCCTGCTTGAGGATATCCTGCGCGAGCGGCTGAAAAAGAATAACCGCATCCAATACCGGGGACAGACCTATCTATTCTCAGAAGAAAATATCCAGACTGCTATCCAACGGCTGAAGAACGTCAAATATGACGGGCTGTTGAAAACCAACGAAGCTATCTATGATCTGCTGACGCTAGGCGTGGCGCTGGAACAAACGATTGAGGGTGACAACAAGAGCTTTTCGCTCAATTACATCGACTGGAAGAATCCTGCCAATAATGATTTTCACGTCAGTGCCGAATTTTCAGTAGAACGTAACCGCAGCAACGAGTTGTGCCGACCGGACATTGTGTTGTTTGTGAATGGCATTCCGTTTGCGGTGATCGAGTGCAAGTCACCCAAGGTGGAAGTGGCGCAGGCTGTGTCGCAGATGATACGCAACCAGCGCGATGAATATATCCCGAAGCTGTTCACCTATGCACAAATGGTTGTCGGTGTGAACAAGAATGATGCGAAGTACGCCACTGTTGCCACCCCGGCAAAATTCTGGGCGGTGTGGAAGGAAGATACCCCTGAAGCAGAATTGCGGGCAGTGCTGGATAAACCTCTTTCTACCGAAACCAAAGCTGGCTTGTATGAATTGCTCGCTGAAGGTTTTGGGGTCAAAGAACCGAGTGGTGAATATCTTGTTGGGCGTGCCATAACTGGCCAAGACTGCACGCTATATCAGTTGTGCCGCCCTGAGCGGTTGCTGGAATTGGTTCTGCAATTCTCCGTGTTTGATGGGGGGCTCCGCAAGATTGCTCGGTACCAGCAATACTTTGCGATCAAACGCATCATCGTGCGCGTGAAGAATCGTGATGAGATGGGGCGTCGCCAAGGAGGGGTAGTCTGGCATACCCAAGGGTCGGGCAAATCACTGACGATGGTCATGTTGGCACGTGCCATTGCACTTGATCCCGACATTCGTAATCCGCGCATCCTGTTGGTGACGGACCGCGTCGATCTGGATAAGCAGCTTGGGAATACCTTTGCGGCATGTGGTCTGCATCCGGAAACTGCCCGTAACGCGAACCATTTGGTAGAGCTGTTGGGCGGCGATCAAGCTGCGATTGTTACTACGCTGGTACACAAGTTTGGTCGTGTCCCGCGTGATTTCTGTGAACGCTCCCCTGATGTGTTTGTGCTGGTTGATGAAAGCCATCGCACGCAATTAGGCGGATTCGCGTCGGAGATGCGCAGACTATTCCCTAATGCCTGTTATCTGGGCTTCACCGGCACACCGCTGATGAAGAAAGAAAAGCGGGCGCTGACGGATAAAAAATTCGGCACGATCATTGATGTTTACGCTATTGACCAGGCTGTAAAGGATGGTGCTGTGGTGCCGCTGCTGTATGAAGCCAGGCACATTGATTTGGAGCAGAACGAGAAAGCCATCGATACATGGTTTGAGCGGCATACACAGGGTTTAACTGTTGCGCAGAAGGCTGACCTGAAGAAGAAATACAGTCGTGCCGAGATGCTGAATAAGGCTGACCAAGTTATCTACATGCGCTCCTTCGACATCAGCGAGCATTTCCGCCAGAACTGGCAAGGCACTGGCTTCAAGGCGCAGTTGGTCGCACCGAGCAAGGTTGCTGCGCTGATGTACAAGAAGTGTTTGGATGATATTGGACATGTGACATCCGAGGTGGTGATGTCTCAGCCGGATACGCGCGAAGGTAACGAAAACACCGACGATGCGCCATCTGATGTCGTGGTGGCGTTCTGGGAAAAGATGCTTAAGCGCTACGGTTCTGAAGAGGAATATAACAAGCAGGTCATCAATCAATTCAAGTACGGCGAGGAGCCGGAAATACTTATCGTTGTGGATAAACTGTTGACCGGATTCGATGCGCCACGCAACACCGTGCTATACCTGACACGTACTCTCCGTGAACACACTTTGTTGCAGGCTATCGCACGGGTTAATCGGCTGTATGACGATGACGCTGGAACGCAGCCGAAGGATTTTGGCTACATCATCGATTACGCTGGTGTGCTGGGCGAGCTGGATCATGCAATGACCACCTATAGCGCTCTGGAGGGTTTTGACGAGCAGGATCTTGCTGGTGCTCTTACAAGTATCAACGAAGAAGTGGCCAAGTTGCCACAGCGGCATGCCGACTTGCGAGACGTGTTCAAGGAGGTCAAGAATCAGCAGGACGAGGAAGCATATGAACTTCTGCTAGCGGACGAAAAGCTCCGAAACGAGTTCTATGAGTGTTTGACGACGTATGCCAAAAGCTTGTCTATTGCGATGTCGTCGGAGCAATTCATCTCCACGACGCCGGAAAAGAAGCTGCAAGCCTACAAGAGTGACCTCAAGCGATTTTCGAATCTGCGAGCCTCGGTAAAGTTGCGCTATGCGGAGACGGTTGATTACCGGGATTACGAGCCGAAGATCAAGAAGCTGCTGGATACGCACATTACAGCCAGTGAAGTGATTCGTCTCAACGAACCGGTGAATATCTTCGATGAGCAGGCCTTCAAGCGAGTTATTGAGGAGCAAGGTGGGACGAAGTCAACGGCGGCTAAGGCTGACATGATCGCGCACGCTACCAAGAAGGCAATTTCTGAAAGGCTGGAGCAGGACCCTGCGTTCTATGAAAAGTTTTCTAAGATGATTCAGCAGGCTATTGATGATTTCCGTGCGAAACGTATTTCTGACCTGGAATATCTAAACAAGGTCACAGAGATTAAGAATTCTGTTGTAAACCGCCGTTCTGACGATGTGCCGGAGCAGCTTGTTGGGAATGACAATGCACTTGCGGTGTTTGGCATTCTGAAGCCATATGTGGGCAACTATATCAACGAGGAAGAAAAGACTTCAGGTATCGCTGCTGATACCGCCATCGATATCTGGGCCATCATTCAGAACAATAAGAAAGTGGGCTTCTGGGACGATTTGGATGCGCAACGTCGAGCAATGAATGAAATCGATGACTATCTGTATGACGTTATCAGTGGCAGCAAAGGGGTGACGCTCAAGACTGAAGAAATGGATGAGATTATCTTCCGTTGTATGCAACTCGCCAGACACAGGATGATGGGTTAGTGTTGAAAACTGGAAGCGTTCTTTATGGCAGCGAGCTGATTACCTATGAGGTGATTGAACGACCGGCGCGTAAGACATTGGGGATCGAGGTACACCCTGACGGGCGTGTTTTAGTGTTGGCACCAAGCCTATGTGATGACGCAACTATCGAGGATAAGTTACGTTCGAGAATGAGCTGGATTAGTCGTCAGCTCACTATGTTTTCTCGGTATGAACGACATACTGCCCCGAGGCAATTTCTTAGTGGAGAGTCGCACCGGTACTTGGGGCGTCAGTATCGATTGAAGGTGATTGCATCCGATCAGGGTGTAGACAGTGAGCGGGTAAAGCTGACTCGTGGAGAAATCCTGGTCACGGGGGCAAGAAAACTTCCACCGGAAAGGATCAAAGAGTTGATGCGTGACTGGTACTTGAGCCGAGCGAGAGAGGTTTTTGAAACTGTGCTTGCGGACAAGTTTGTTCTTTTTGGCAAGCGCAGCTTTGATAAGCCCCGAGTCTCAGTTCGGGATATGCGAAGCCGTTGGGGGAGTCTATCGCCAGGCGGACTAATGACGTTGAACTCGCGCCTGATTCAAGCGCCACGTCCTTGCATCGAATATGTAATCTTGCATGAGCTATGTCATCTCATTCATCGAGATCACGATGCAAAATTCTTTACTTTGCTTGGGCGGCTTATGCCGGACTGGCAGAAGCGAAAACAGCGGCTTGAAAAGTCGTTGTTATAGAGTGCAAAGTGAACGAGTAGAGGCGACGGACTTAATCCTTGCTATCACTGTCGATAGATTATTTTGAAAATGGAATGTAATTAGATGGTTGCGAGATAATTTATTGCACTTATTAATAAAGCATTGATTATAAAGAAAAAATATAAAAATAAATCTTGATTTAAAAGTTGCCCTGTACTACTCTTTTCGAAAATTGCTACGGTATTTTTCATAAATGAGTCCTTTTGCAAATCTACTTAAAACACTTCGAATTGAACGAGGACTTCGTCAGGGCGAATTGTCCAAGTTAGTTGGATACGAGCAGAGCTATATATCCGCGCTTGAAATCGGCTTGAAGGGACCGCCAAACGAAGAGTTCGTGATGCATCTGGTCGGTGCGCTGAAATTATCCCAGGTTGAGCAGGAAACTTTGAACCAAGCAGTTGCGGCATCACAACGCAAAATCATCGTGCCGCAGGATGCGTCTATAGAAATTTATCGCCTATTTCACAAGTTTCGTCAGCAAATTGATCATCTGCATCCCATGCAGATTGAATTGATTGAGACGGCGTTGAATTTGCCTCTCAATTTCCATATGAAATACCACAGCGCACCGCCACGCATTCGTCGGCGTTACTCAAAAACCAACTTATCGGAGGCCAAAATGTAAAAAGCCAAACCTTTCGGTCTGGCCCTTCACTGGATAACTGACGTCACCCGACATCGCAATCGGATTTTGTCTCTTACCCATCTGGGTGTCAAGCAATCAAAAATATTCCTACCAAAATGTAGTCGATAAATTTCGGCTTGTGGATGTTCGTACGCCCATTTTTGGTAATTTCAAAGATTAACCGACGAATTGAAAGCCTCAATTGAGCTGAGCTCATTTGAATCACGAGCCAAAAGTGGAAATCATGAAAAACCAAGACATTGATTCACAAAAATATCGGTACAGAGCAGTCGCTACAACCAGTAGCAACTCTCAGGGAAAAGGGCTCGTTAAGCAAATTACACGACATGCGGAATTGGTCAGAAAAAAGCTGGACCAAAAAATCAAGCTTGGGTTTGGTCAAGGTCATGGAAGTGGATACAAGTCCTGGCTTCAAATTCGCCGGAAGAATTCTTCCCCGAATTCAAATCAAGTTGTTTCATGGATGCCTTCACTGGGGCGGGTTGCCCATTATTTCTCCCGAGGTGAGTACTACACCGCATTATTGCTTTTGTGGCTTGGAGTTCAGGATGTTCGAGAACAATTTCCATTGTGGCCGATAGCACATCCTCATCCACTGGACGGCGCACCGGGAGCTGAAATAAAAAATCTCAAATGGTCCCGCGGATTGATTGGGATTGCTAATGAGGCTGGAATTGAACATGGGGTCGAGGTTGGAACTCGTATTCCATACGTCGCGACTGTTGATCTTATGGTCACGGTGGCATTGTCTGATGGGTTGCGTCTTTTTGGGCTTTCTTCCAAAGCAATCAGTAGTGCAGACGTTAGAGTTAAGGAGCGAACTTTGGAGCGTCTTGAGATGGAGCGGCGTTTTATGCTTAGTTTGGGTGAACGATATTACGTAACTAATTTTTCGTTGGTTCCGACAATCATGGCAGGACAATTAGAGAGCTGGCTGGATTGCGCAACTTTGGATTGTGCGCCTGAACTAATTCCGCTGGTAAACAGATTTGCAGATTTTTTCAAGTCAAATGACTTCCTGTCAATTGCTGAGATTGTTAAATACGGCGCCGATGAACTGGGGATTTCAATTGAATCGGCGTGGTTGTTATTCAGGCACTGTGCTTGGAACCTGAAGATCGACATAGATCCTACCGTATTGGTAGTGACTTCACATCCAATGAAAAGTGGTGGCTTAGCCTTGCGAAAGGCTATTCGTCAAAAGTTATTCGGTGAGGACTGGTCATGAGTATTTATTTGGGAATGGTATTCAATTCGACATGCCCTGAATCCCCTTTGCAAGGATTGCACCGCGTCCTTCAAATTCAAAACGGGGAAGATGAGGTTGAAGTAGTCATAATAAAAATACCCACAGAGCCAAGCCAAGGCGATGGCGCGAAGCAAAAAAACTATTACGTAAAAGGATTTTTCAAGCGCACTCTGAATGAGTTGATGGCTTGGGAAGATTTGAAGCTTATTTGTGAAGTGGAAATTATGTATCCAGCACTATGGGATATGTCAGATGAAGCAATCAGAGAAAAGTATCCTCCGAGAAATGGCAGTTCGGAGTCATACCCAATAGCCACGCGCGACAGAAAGTTGAAGATTATAAAGAGCATTATCCCTAATGGTGATGACAATGCTCTCGTGAATCTCATGGATTTGGATAAAAAGGCGGGAGAGCAAGCGATTGAATTTGATGCCAGCAAGGGCCAAGTTTTGGATGCATTGCACACCTATTATGCGTTTGGATGCATAGAAAATTCACTTATTCCGAATATGTTTTTCTGTGGAGCACCAGAAAAGGAGCGTATTGCAAAAAACGGTATCAAGCTTGGACGCAAGAACGCTGCCGCATTGATCGGGAAGATCGACCTTCAAGGCAAGATGCTGACTGATACCGACAGACTAAATTTACGCAATGGGTGGGAAATGTACGTCCGCCCCGGAACTACTGTTTCTGAGGCATTTCTTGGGATGTCAGCCGCGTTTTATAACAACGGACATTCAATAAGATATGGAAAGTATTCTGTAGATTTAATGGAGGCTCACCTTCGACCGACTGAGTCTGAATTTCGTTACCACGGACCAAAATCGAGGGATGATGCATCGGCAGCTCGGCTCATCATGGGAGAAGGTGGGTGGCTCAAGAATTGTCGAGAATTGGGAGGTTCTGCACAGTCGGGAGTGTTTTCAATTGGTCAAGTAGGATCAATTGATGCTTCTCCAAATGACGTTAATGAAGTGTCGTGCTTTGACCCGCTAAAGCCAATCGGCGTTGGTCGTGCAATTGTAGTAACTGATGTGAAAATTGGGCTGATATTTGGATGGCACATTGCGATCGGCGGTATCGGAACTGATGATGCAAATTTAGCAATCTCATGCGCGGCAAATGACAAGTCAGAATTACTTAAACGTTTTGGCCTTGAAGACATACCAGCCAAGGATTTTGCTGCGATATTTTTCTCAAAATATATTTCAGACAATGGCGAATTGAGATCGATCGCTGGCATAGACGCATCGGTTCAAAAGCTGGGTTCTCGGATTGAGTTCGTTCCTTCAGGGCGAGCAGATTTTAATTCAGTTTCGGAATCTGGACATCACTCACGAAATCGAGGATTGAACCATCATTTAAAAGGAACAACAAAAGGGCGCCAGAAAAAAAGGGGAGAGCCATTAGCCATAACACTGGCATTAATCACGCACTACCAATATAACCGCCTATTTATTAAGTGGGTACATTGGAAGAATACTAAACAACAGGTGCCGCACTTACTGACAGTCGAGATGCGTCGAGACAATGTGGAGTCAACACGCATCGCCATATACCGATGGGCACTGCAGAAAGGTTATGTCACAGGCAAACCAGTTGATCTTAAACACGCAAAGGCACATTTATTGCCGACATTTACTGCATCCATCCAGCGTAATGGTTTGATATTACACCGCCCCAAAACTGGTAACACGGTTGAGCTGTTGCACGGTGCTAGATTCAGCGATAACTACCTCGCAACATCCGGAATAATACGAGACATGCTCAATGGGGGTAAGAAGCATATCGAAGTAAAAGCTGACCCTGATGACCTGTCAAAAGTATTCCTATTTGATAAGAATGGTGTTCATGTAATCAAAAATGTTTCGGACGATGTCCTCCTTATTCATGAAGGGTGTATGGCTGATTTGGGCGCCCTCAACGATGCGAATAGACAGGATAGGGTCGAAACTGCATCGCAGACGGATCAAGATTTGTCTGACATTCGGTCGCTGCGTGTAGAGGAGGAAGCGGAAGCATCCCGTAAGAAGAAGGCTGCACTATCAAAAGCTGGTTCAACTTCTAAAACGAAAACTGACAGATCTAGTGTTCGGCAAAACCAGGCTGATGAAAAAATAGAGCAAATGAATCAGGCGGTCCAACGTGCAGTACCTTCGGCAATAAATACTGCGTTCTGTGATACACCATCAGTCTCCAATCATGAAAAGTCTAGCAAAAGGCAGAATATAAAAATGCCTTCTGAGCCAGTAGTTGCCAAAAAACTGGTAGACGTACGCCAAGCGCAGTTAAAGAAATTCCACGACACGCGAGGTACATTGAAGTGAAAAACGAGGAGAAAAATGGAATCGCTGATAATGAAGTGGATAAAGTAGATTCAAACCCATTTATCGTACTGGTCGATGAATATCTTTCTACAGAAAATATGTGGACGCGACTTGCCACATCCCCGCGAGACGGAATTGTTATTGCAAGTCTAGATAAGCAAGCCAGACTGGACATGCTGGACAGGCTACAGGAGGAGTTCTTTGAGCCGACGTCAATTTCGGTGGACATCGCAACGCGTATTCTACGTCTTATACGCAAAGGATATATCAATCGAGATCCGACGAAGCCAAAGGTTCGACAATTGACTATGAAGATAGCTGAACACGTTGGAAGTAAGCAATGCACTTTGCCTTGGTTCGCAACGTATGCAAAGGGGATGACGGTTGTTGGAATAACAGGTCTCGGGAAAAGCTATGAAGTTGAGCGAGCCCTACAGTTGGTTCCACAATGCATTGAACATGGTCCTTCAATAGAGGCTGGTTGGATCCGCATGAAGCAAGTGACCTGGCTTAAAGTGGGAATGAGCCATGATGGATCATTGGGCGGATTACTCTTGCAGATACTGTGTGCTCTAGATGATGCCGTCGGTACTGATTATTCCCAAGATAAAGCGTTGATAAAGCTCTCAAACGAAAAGCTCGCAGTTAGGATATTCGTAATTTTCCGAAATCATGGTTTGGGTGTACTTGTTATCGATGAAATCCAGGAGAAGAACTTTGATGGCCATGGCCGAGGTGAATTGGCCGCTACGTTCTTCTTGCGGCTATTGAATATTGGGATTCCAGTCGTGTTGATTGGCAATCCATATGGTTTTGAAGCACTTTATAAACTCTCACAGGATGTCCGTCGAGTCGGATCAGGTGGGACAATCACAATGCATCCTCATCAGCAGGATGACTTTGACTGGGATAAATGCCTTCTGCCTGCTCTTTTGAAGCAAAACCTGATGTCTGAACAGTCTCCAATTACGTTGCCGAAAGAATTGATTTACAAATATTCAGGAGGTATCAGAGAGTATGGATGCCGAATCGTCGTTGCTACGCAACGTTTGGCAATCGATCTTGGAGACTCATACATCACTGAAGATCATATGGAGCAAGCATATCTTGGATCGGATTTTAGTGACAAAGATAGATCCATAATCGAAGGATTTAGGGATAAAGATCCTCGTCTTTTAGTCGGTTTTGAAGATATTCCCTGGGAGTCTTATGCCTCTAAGTGGGGACTTTTTGAGGATAAAAAATCATCGTCCGATAGTGGTAATAACCAAGTCAACGATGGAACTTCAAGTGGAGAAGATTTTCATGAAGCCCAACCAATAAAAGATTCTGTAAGGCCTGTTTACAAGAAAGATTTGCAAACTGATAAGCGTAATCGTACGAAGGAAGAAAATAATAAGACAAAGCGTACAAAATCTATCAATTCGTTATCGCCAGATGACATGCGTGCCGATGGAATGAGGGAATTCTTAATCAAGGGATTCGATTCACTATTGAACAAGTGAAGTTATTTGAATCGGATTGATGGATTTTTTCATGACATTGTTCAAATAGTGAGGCCGGCTTTCATGTCTGATATCGCAGTGGAGAAGTCTTGAACAGTTGTGAGCGCATTACTACCGGCTGAGTGGGAATGCGAGCAGCGCGACTATCAGTCGGCAGCTGTTTGGAGGTGAGACAACTGGATAAAGGAACGAATGCCGATGTAACAGCCGCTGAGAGTCAGACAACGCCTACCTAGATAGAGTTTGAAAGACAGCGCCCCCGATGGCGAATGCAGCCAAGAAAATTACTGAGAGCAAAAAAATTGACACCGAAGACATTGGCGTTGAGGGACTTCAGAAATTTAGTCGGGATAGAGCCTCTTTGAGTTGGAAAAAGAAAAAAGGGCTGAGTTATGGAAATTGAAGCTGACGAGTTATCTCAAAGAGAGATCGCGTTTTTGCCAGACATAATTGACAGTGAGACTTTGTACAGTTGGACAGGACATTACCATCGGCTGAGTGGGAACGCGAGTCCGAAAGATACAAGCAGAAAGTTATTCGGGGATGAAAGGGCCGGGTTAAGGACTGAATTTCCCTCGCAACTTGATTACGTTGCATCGGTCACTAATTGCGTGTTTGGCGACGCCGAAACTTTAGCATATCGGCATACGCTATTTGGATTTTGCGCCCCATTTCAAACTGAAGCCTCAGTGATGAAGGCGCTAGAAGGAATGAAGGGCAATGGTGTTAAGTCAATAAAAGCAATGTTGGGGCTGCAGGGAAAAGGATTTTCTGCGTTCCAGCACTTAAAGGCATGCCCCGATTGCATGATGGAAGATATGAAAAAGTATTCCTTAACGAAATGGCATGTAGAACATCAATGGCCAGCCGCCTGGGTCTGTCGCAAGCATGGTGCTTTACTGAGAGTTGTAAAGCAGGAGGTTCTTAATCATGGTCCCAAACAATTTCTGCTGCCGCAAGATATTTATAAAAGGCAATTCGAGAGTATTTCTGAAAAGTCGTCTGAACAAATAGAAGTGTTGAGAAAAGTTGTTGATTTTTGTGCCAGCCTAGCCAGACGTAGGAATCATTATCTGAATCCAGAACTTTTACGTCATACATACGTGCTTGGGGCGAAAAAGTACGATTGGATCAATATGGATGGAACATTAAAGCAAATCGACTTATGGATTGCGTTCAGAAACTATTATCGCGGGTTAGAAGATCTACATGAATTTGGGCATATTGAGTTGAGTGGTGCCGGTAGACAGTTCGTTGTAAGGCAATTCCAGAATTTAGATTTGGGAACTCATCCCATACGTCATGTCTTGCTCATGGCCTTTATATTTGACTCTACAGGTGAATTTGAATCCACATACGAACAGGTGTGTTCTAAATTCAGAAATTGCGAAAGGTCTATCGTGTATGAATTGGCGGATTTAAATCTGCGTCCAGAATTACGAAAGAGTAATAAGAAAGAAAATATTTTAGTGAAAAATGTTTCTATAGCTTTGGGAACTAGTCACAAACATGCTAGGCGTGTTTATAAAATTCACGGTGCTGTCCGTTGTAGTCGGTTTGTAATGAATTCGGAGAGGTGGCATAGGTTTCGACAGCAAATATTTGATGGAATTGATCTCAGGGAAGTCGGGAGGCAAACTGGCCACAGTGTTTCATATTTGAGAAGGTATTTAAGCGAAAATCCAGATCTGGCGATATGAAGTGTAGCAATTCAAATTTAATTTCAAGAAGTCGATTTATTTGGTTATGCAAAGACCTTCAGGAATGTCAATTTGCAAGCGCTCTTCACACATAGTGTCGGTATTCTGGACATACAGAAATGGATACAACGGAATCCGCTAGCACAAGGCATTTGTTCAGCAATCTTCCTGCTTACTTGCCTTTACTTACCGAAGGCGAGACATTGTTTAGTTGGACTGCCAAATTTCATCGGCTAAGCGGCAATGCATTAGCAAGGACGTCAAGTATCCAACTTTTTGGCGATGCGCGTGCTGGATTAAGGCATGACTTCCCTTCACACCTTGAGCGCTTCGTTGAAATTACGGGGGGGGCGATAGGGGGGGGCGAAACGTTAGCATACGAGCGAACATTATTTGGATTCTTTGCACCATTCCAGAACTCAGAAGGGGCGACAGCTGTTTTAGCAATGATGCGCGGAAACTCTGTTGAGAAAGTGAAGTCTGCGCTTGGATTGTTACCCAGTCGACTTGGGGGGTATTTCCCACTCAAGGCATGTCTTGGTTGCATCAAGGATGAGCTGAAGGCCTATTCTGTCAGTAGCTGGCATGTCGAGCACCAATGGCCGTCGGTTATGGTATGCCGAAAGCATGGTAGGCAGCTACTGGCCTTGAGACGCGAGTCACAACCGAAAGAACTTCATAGATGGTTGTTGCCAGAGGATGTGACCAAGGAAGAATGGTCCGAACTTCCGACCGGTTTTTCGGCAATGAGGGCAAGGCTGCTTTGGATAGCTGAAGTAACAGCACATTTTGCAAGGCAGTGCGGAAAACATTTCGACCAACGCTTACTTCGATATACCTACCTACTTCAGGCAAAAGAGCGTGGATGGTTGTTTACGGATGGCTCACTAAAATTGGCAGAATTTAGAAAGTTGTTCTTGGATTATTACATCGGGATGGATGATCTGCCTGGCTTTGAGATTGTTCGCTCTGCACACGCGGAGCATGGAGGCATGTTGGGAGTGTTGATGCGGCAATACGATAGTCGTCGACATCCGATGAAGCATTTTTTATTGATGGCATTTCTGTTTGATTCAGTCTCAGCATTCGATGAAAGCTATGAACGCATTCGCCAAGCACATTCCAGCGGTGTCGCGGATGCTTTGGAAATGATAGTAGGGGAAAGTTGGATGCCGGAGCTTAGGCACCTTGTCGAAGTCGAGAATCAATCATTGAGTAAAGCAGCAAAGAAAATTGGCATTACTTTAAGTGTCGCGATCCGAGTTGCTAAGCAAGAAGGAGTTGTATATCAGCGTCGGCCGCACATACTTAACACGGTGCTTGGCGCAGAGATTGTGGCAATGATCACCGAAGGGCTCCCACGAGATGAAATACTGCAAAAGGCGGGAATCAAGAAAACGCTGCTGAAGGATTTAATGGCTAGAGAGCCAGAGTTGCGTGAGGCGTGGAGAAGAAGAGATTTTGAGCGTCGCAGGGAAAGCTATCGATCCCATTTCATTGCGCTGACGGAACAATATAGGGGCGTGCCGGTTAAGAAATTACGTATGGTGCAGGGGAATGGTGTTTCGTGGTTATATAGAAATGACAGGGAGTGGTTGGTCGAAAATCTCCCAAACTTGTCGTTGTAACCATGGCATTAGTATGGTCTGGAAGGTGCGCTAATCCAGTCTTTCAGAGCCGGATAACACTTGTCAGCTATGACGATGAAGAGAGAGGCCGCTTCTAACCATAGCTGCCGGCGGCTTCTAAAAGATCAAATGTCCGCTATGCAATACATCACCAGCCTGAGACACAAAAGTCTACATAAAGCCCGGCCGCTCTTTGCCAAAACAATTATGCTAAATGGTGTCGAGTATTCGGGGTCGATTCAGAGTAAGCAACTTGACATCACCGTCACTTTTGACGATGATGCGCGCCATGAGATATCCAGGGGGAAAAGGCAAGTGTTTTCAGCATCTAATTAACCTGATGCCCCCTCATGGCACATACATCGAGTCCCATCTTGGTGGAGGTGCTGTCTTACGAAACAAATTGCCCGCAAAAAGAAGCGTTGGGATCGACAAGGATCCTCAAGTTATTTCCAAATGGCAACTCAGCTACCCGCAAATATGTGAATTGGTAGAGGCTGACGCAGCCGACTATTTGCACCGTTACAAATATGATGGAAACGAGTTGGTGTATGCAGACCCTCCCTACCTTAGCTCGACTCGCCGACGCGCAAGGGTTTATACCTGTGATTACACCTCAAGCGAGCATGAACAACTCCTAAGCGTAATCCGACAATTGCCGTGCATGGTCATGATCTCGGGATATGACAACGAGCTTTACAACGACGCCTTAGCCGGATGGCGCAAGGAGACTTTCTTTGCCAAAACTCACATAGATGTTCGACAAGAATCCGTGTGGTTGAATTTTGAACCACCAAGACAGCTACACGACAGCACGCATCTTGGTGCAAATTTCAGAGAACGACAAACAATAAAACGCAGGCAACAACGCTTGCGCGAGCGCATCCAAAGCATGAACCCCTTGGAGCGAAATGAATTACTCCAATGGTTGTCCGTCATGTACGGGAATACTGCAATGGAGGAGTTATGATGCAGGAAGGATTTGCTTGGAACGGCTCCACGATGATCAGGATCGAACTTCCACTCGAGCATGAAGAAGTAGTACCCGGAGTAAGGTGGGGTTCAATTTGCGCCTTTCCATCTCCTGCATACTGGAAATACCAAGTTCTCGCGCGTCAAATTCAAGAATCTCAAATCAACAACCGCCTAGGCAGATCGCTGGCTGAAGAAGTCGGCGCATGCCTTCTCGGAGGGCACGGAATTCCCGCGTCGGTCGGCTTAGCTGCCTTTGAGCATCTGAAACAACGCGGCACGTTTAGCGGTAGCGCTCCTAAAGAGAGTGATCTTCTCGCCTGGCTTGGTGAACCGATCAAACATGGAGAGAAGACCATTCGCTATCGGTTTGTTAAACAGAAAGCCCGGTATTTGACAGCCGCACTCTCCAAGCTCGAACGTGAGTCGGCCCCAATTGAAACAGGTAGGAAATTGCGAGACTGGCTTTTAGATGTGCCTGGTATCGGGTACAAAACAGCCTCTTGGATCGCACGAAATTGGCTTGATGCAGATGATGTAGCCATCCTCGACATCCATGTTCTTCGTGCCGGACTACTGGGCGGTTTCTTTAGTGGAGATATGACAGTTGAAAAGCATTATTTGAAGCTCGAAGAACAATTCATCGCCCTCAGTATTGGAATGAACGTCAGGGCATCCGAACTAGATGCTGTGATTTGGCAGGAAATGATGTCTTCTCCGCACACAGTCCACAAGACTTTAGAGAGCCTTACAGTAACTAACCCCTTTCTTAGTTCAGGTGCTTATCCTGGAACCAAGAATCGCCAAGCCAACACCAACCAGATGTTGTTGATTGTCTAACTTGCTTACGCAAGGTTCGCCAGTAATGCCCAGCGGACAGAAATCTAGTTCAAGTCCTTCAGCCACCAACGCCATATGCCCGATGAGGGCGCCCGCATCACGCCAAATCAAGCTGTCTGCGAATTCATATTTCGCATAGGTCTTACCCGGCTCAGCCACGAACACGAGAATCGTACCCTCCTCAGGGTCAACAACTTTCCGTGCAGCGTGCCACAAATCTATTAAAACACTTCCATCGCTTCCTATTTTCGATAGAGCATGTTGGTCTGGATCGTATCGATTCCAACTATCTGCGTAATCGCCCAAAATCAAATGAATCGGATGAATCGCCCCGGCCGAAGATACCGGACGTTGGGTAATCGGAAATCCGATGCAATCATCGCCCTTAGCAAGAGTTCTGCAGGATAACCACAGGAACGAAGAAAGCTGTTCTCGATTTAGCTGGCCAAAACTGCGCCGTGTTCTTCTCCGCTCAATGACTTTTTCTAAACTGGGGAGAGTCAATTCTGCGGGAACGAGGAGATGTTCTAAATCTTGTGAAGGCCATTCGTATGGCTTGTATTGGCTTGGGGTCTCAAGCGGGATTGGACTACCTAGATTTGTCCAGATCATAACCAAGCTCATCAAAGACTTCGTAATACTTATTGCATCCTCGGCAATTCCCACACGCCACGTTTGCCTTGTGGCAACTGTGTGCCCAAGCTAGAAAGCCGCTGGGGATACCTGATTGACGGATTAATTCGGAAGTTGACATCTCAATCGCCGGAGCCTCCAAGGTCACACTGCCTTCCTGGCATCCCAAGAGGTGTGATATTGAATCAATAAATTCGTTAGTCCCATCTTTGTGTCCACTATCAGATCGAACAGTACCAATCATGAGTCGACTGACACCAAGATTAATTGCTCGCATCGCTGCTAAAGTGATCAATAGTTGATTTCGATATGGCCACCAATCAGTGGCAGGAGCATACGGGTTGGCGTCTGTACCCGCCATATCACCAGAACCAAGTGAATGACAATCTATTCGAAGAATGTGGTGCGCAATATCTAATCTTCTGCAAATCTCAGCTGAAGCCTCGATCTCAGCATTAGCTGCTAGCTGTCCATAGTCAACAGTAATAGCAAAATCTGGTCGTTTCCACCACGCTATAGACAAAGAGTCCATTCCACCTGAAAGCAGCAACGCAGATTTCATAACTTAGCGGCTGTCCATAGTGTTTTGTAGATAGAGGTCACATAATCATCGCAAAGTATGCAGCCAGAACCAAGCATCATTTTTTTATCACTATCTGATTCATTCTCTGAATAGAGAATAGTAGGTTTTCCAAGCGGTCGTGCATATCCGACCTCAAAGACGGTGCCTGAATCCAAACTATCTCCAATCGCAAAAACAACATCACATTCAGCAAGAGCTTTCAGATCCAAAGAAACCACGTCATCTGCCGAGCCATGCCCTACGTCATGATAAGGAGAAAAGACCCGAAGCCCCATTTCCCGTAAATTGTTTCTTGCCTGATCAACCAACCAAAGTTCTGCTAGGGTGAAAAATGGGCCCGCCAAATATACCAGTGGCGAATAGCCATTCTGATAGCGCTCGGACAATTGAATTTTCTGTAGCTTGAAGTCCGTTAAACACTTCGAAGTAGCAAATCCCTGATTGGCACAATAGTAGGCAGTTGCTTTTGACGCCAATTCAGCAGCTTCGACAGCATGTCGCTGCTCCTCCATCCAAAAATAACTGAATAAGGCTACAAAATTATCTCCGGATCCGATCTTCCAAACACGGTCAGTTTGGAATGCTGGTATTCGCGTAAATAAGTCATTTTCGTATACCAGCGCCCCTTTGGCTCCCATTTTTATAACAACTATCTCTGCTCGGGATACGCTCGATATTTTGCGCGCCATATCTTCTGGGGTCGCACCACTCAGTTCGCTCAAGGCAGAAGCTTCATGGCGATTAAGTACAACTGCCAGGTGCTGAGCTTTTGATCCGTTATCCTGAAATCCTTCCGGTGAATAGACGTTTTGAGGATCATAAACTGCATATTCAGCATCAACGATTGCGTCACCTTCAATCATTCCAAATCGAATGACTTTCTCCTCCGCTACACGTATTGATTTGTACTTAATCGACGGTTTTCTAATTGAAGGTACTGAGAGTGGATGGTGATAACTAAAACTGACTCCTTCTGACACGCTGGATGCATTCAAAACAAAACCTTCCAACGCTGATCGTCCATTTAGTGTTTCAGTATTTGCTGTATCAAGATAGGTATGAAGGGTAGCCTGCCCTCCCACTTGCACAACGGCTGAGGCTGCACGACCTCCTGATCCGAATAACTCGCACCAATTAGGATGCATACAATATTCGCCATAAACGCCACCCGCGATATGTAACATGACGTACCCCTAATTAGATGGATTGCTTGGGCGTAATGCGGACACGAACTTGTCCTCCATTTATAACAATTACTTTTGCTCCGTATTCCGTTCCCTGTTCGATACATTCACGTAGTTTTGCCACCTGTGGTGCAGCAATTCCGCCAGCCATCTCATTCTGATGGATGACCACTACAACCGTCACGCCTCCCGACTGCATGGTAGTAACATCTAAAACGTCGCCGACTTTGATCTTTTCAATCACGTCCCCCTTGGGTGAGCTTAATTGCGTTTCGATAACAAGCGAATCGCACGAGTTCACAGGTTCAAAACCGCCGCCATAACTACCTCCGCCAGATCCTGACATTATTTTCTCCTTAAGAATTTATTAATACTCATGAGTCTCAAATATGTTCAGTGCAAAACCACTTCTGACCAGCTGAATCGCCTGTAATTTGCCGGGTATTCTATAACAATGCCTTTTCAATCCGCTGTTTTCGCCTCTGCCAGTCCGGCATAAGCTGAATCGACCTCTCTCCACTAGACACTTGTTATCCTAAATGGGTATGACCGCAATGCTCATTAAACGGACATCTCGCGACACTGGTCATAAGATCTGCAAGGACGAATTTCCGACCGTCACATTATTCCGAGAAGAGTTCTAACTTCCTCTGTGTGGTCGACATGAGACCTAGATTTTCGTAAAGCTGGTAGGATAAAAAGGATGCTAGCTGTGCTACTTCACTCATTCAAGACTCTATTGTTGGAAGATGCTTGAATATTCTGGATTGGCGACACAGTTCAAGACATTAAGTGAGAAATCAAAAATTGTAGTGGCTGGTAACTGATTGATTAATCGTTTCCTACATTCAAGACTTTATTCTCACGTAACACGTGTGCCTCACCACAAAATGCCCCGGAGCGGAAACGGCCGGGGTGTTTTGTTTGCGCTGGTGTTGGCCGTGCATAAGATTGTTTGGTCTATTGTGCGGGAAACGTGGGATGCGCGGTGCTGCCGG
>Ga0210044_10002702_pt1 | contig 26044 bp, 24 predicted proteins | sample CryGey13umfilter_2_FD_183959 | JGI IMG/M metagenome (GOLD analysis project Ga0210044, IMG submission 183959) | Groundwater microbial communities from aquifer in Utah, USA - Crystal Geyser 4/9/14 3 um filter (SPAdes) (version 2) | ecosystem: Environmental > Aquatic > Deep subsurface >... | reverse complement strand
TCCCGTATCGGGTTTCGCGCCATTATGGTCACCTTCATTCTTTCTTTCTCATTCTATTTCTTCTTCCAAGGTCTGCGCACCAGAAGATTCCGTGATTTCCTCATCTCCGGCGCTATTTTCGGACTTGGCCTCCATACCTACATTGCGTTCCGGGTCACACCAATCATCCTCATCCTCCTCCTCCCTGCACTCATCCTTTCTTATGAAAATTTTCTCAAACGCTACTACAAACACGCTCTCTTCTTTCTCTTCGGGGCTTTCATCACCGCTCTGCCGATGTTTTATAATTTCTTCGTCTCGCATCCGGAAGATTTCGCATCACGTTCGGATCAGATCTCCGTCTTTTCACCGGAAATAAATCATGGAGATATCATAGGGACTCTTGCAAGAACATTCTCTCTTTCTCTCATCAAATACAATTTTTTCGGCGATCAGAATTGGCGACACAACTACCCTCCGTATCCGATCCTCGATCCATTTGTCGGTACATTCTTTCTTGCCGGATTCCTTTTCACTCTCTGGCAGGCTGTCACCCTTATCGGTCGGCGTATCCGCGATAAAGATCGTGACACCCGCCTCGTCATCGACTTCTTCTTGCTCGGTTCTTTCTTCATTATGCTCATCCCCGAGTTTCTGACAGGGGAAGGTCTCCCTCACGCCCTCCGCTCCATCGGAACGCAGTTGCCGGTTTTCTTGATGGCCACTCTCGGCGCATTCTGGATTTTACAGAAAGCACTACGTTCACAAACGGGAGCGCGCATCGCATTTTTCTCCATCCTCATCATCACTCTTTTCGGTAGCGCCATTTTCAATCTCACAAAATACTTTGTTTTCTTCGCGAATAGTTCTGCTGCAGCAGGCTCTTTCAATGAGAACTACACCAATATGGGTCGTTATCTGCTCTCTCTCCCCGCAGACACGAAAAAGTACGTACTCTTCGATGAAAAAGGGAATGACAGTCATTTCAATCTCCCTGTCTACGCTCATCCCGTCTATTTCCTCACTTCCGGGCGTGTCGCCAATATGGAGATCATCAGAAGCGATACTGTCATTCACGGCCCCGCTCTCTTTCTTATGGTGAATTATAATGATGAAATAGCAAAAAAAATCGAGAAGTTTTCTCCCGGGGCATCCGTAGAGCGTATCGATATGAACGGACCGAATCGTGAAGGTGGAGATTTCAATGTCATTCTCTTGCCAGGGAACAAATAAAAAACACACAAATATTAATAGAAAATATCTTTTGCAAGAAGCTTTCCGGCAAGCTTGGAGTTTTTTCGAGCATGGTTCCGTCTTATCTACTCGAGACGGATCGAAAAAAGTTTATGCAAGGGGTTTGCCCGCTGGGGCAAACAACTGGTTCCGGGAAAGATTGCTTGTAAAAGATATAAAATAAAAGAAACTCTATGGATTTTTTGAAAAAACACGCTTATCTCATCGTTGCAGGGATCCTTTCTCTGCATTTCATCCTTGCTCTCGTCATTTCCAGTCAGGAATCGATGATTTATGATGAACGGGCTCATATCCCGGCTGCCTATAGCTATGTTCGCTTCGGCGATATGCGCCTCAATCCGGAACACCCGCCACTTCTCAAAGACCTTGCAGGGCTTCCTCTTCTCGCCCTTGATCTCTCTTTTCCTCTTAACTCTCCCGAGTGGCGATCAGGGACGAACGAACAATGGTCAGTCGGAGATATGTTTGTCAATTGTACGCGACCGGAGATGGGTTGCAACAATGCCGACAAGATTCTTTTCTGGTCCCGCCTGCCTATCACGCTGGTAGCCGTCGTCTTGGGCATTGCCATCTTTCTCTGGACGAAAGAACTCTCAGGGACGCTCGCGGGGCTTTTCGCCGTCACACTCTATGCTTTCGATCCCAATATCATCGCGCACAATCATTATGTCACGACTGATATCGGTATCGCTGCATTCCTTTTTTTCGCATTCTATTTTTTCGTCCGTTTCTTGAAAAATCCGAGTCTCAAGAACGTCATCATCGCCGGCATTTTCCTCGGCCTCGCAGAGCTCGCCAAAGTCTCTGCCATACTCCTCTTCCCTCTGTTCGGATTGACAGTCATTCTCTATGCACTCACAAAACAGAAACCTCCGAGTGATACACAGGGTCCTTTCTCCTTCAAACTCCGCACGCTCCTCGCATACAGTCTGAAATTCGCCGGAAGCGTTCTCGTCTGTTTCATACTCATCTGGTCTCTCTATGCCTGGAATACTATCAATATGCCAGGAGAAAAACTCGTCGACAGCGCCAACCTCTATCTCTCTCAAAAAAATGTCGCAGCGGAATTTGCGCACACTCTCGTAGTCAATACGAGTGAGAATGCTTTCCTCAAACCACTGAGTGAATATTTCCTCGGGGTGGCGATGATAGTCGCCCGTGTTGAAAGCGGTAACCCTCATTACTTCCTCGGTGAAGTGACGATGACTCCCTCACGCTGGTATTTTCCGACTGTTTTCTTATTGAAAGAAACATTACCCTTCCTCCTGCTCCTTCTCCTCACAACATTCTTTACTATGTATCGCATCGGCAGAACTCTCATTCAAGGGAAAAAAGCAGGTCTCTGCTCTTTCCTCTCCCGCTCTTTCCAGAATAAAACCGCTCAGTATCTCATCTTTTTCTTTGTCCTTCTGTATAGTTACGTCAGTATCACGGGAAAATTGAACATCGGTTTCCGACACCTCTTCCCTCTGCTCCCCTTCCTCTCTATGCTCGTTGCGAAAACTGCCTTTGATTTCTTCAAACGCTTCGATACCGACAAAACGACAAAGAAAATGCTCTCATTTTTCCTCGGAGGCATCACTCTCTTTGTTATGGCCATTCCCATTCTGGCATATCCGAATTATCTCTCGTATTTCAATATCGCAGCCGGCGGACATAGCAATGGATACACATACGTCAGTGATTCCAATTACGATTGGGGACAAGATTTGAAAAGACTCGGCTTGTTCATCGAGACACACAATCGATGCCAGGCTGGAACAGCGAATTTCAGCGAAGGAAAAAAATGCGCTCTCACGAAAGACTATCCTCCTATCGACAAGATACGCATCGATTATTTCGGTGGTGCCAATCCTTCCGTTTCTCTCAAGGAAGTATTCATTCCTTGGTGGGATCAGAGAGAGCCGGAGCCGGGCTGGTATGCCATCTCATCATTCTTCTACCAAGAGAGTATCTATAAGGAGGAACCTGCTAATCAACAAGATTATTCTTGGCTGCGAAACATCCGGCCAGTAGCTCGTGCCGGGGATTCCATCTTTATCTATTACATCCCTAGGGAAGATGCGAGATAAGTGATAATAGATGCGAGATAAAAAAACCCCGAGAATTCTCGGGGTTTTTCATTCGACAAAATCTACACAAACTGTTTGGATTTATTCTGACATCACTTATCCATCATCCTGTATCTATTATCCTGTTCCTATTTTTTCTTCTTTTCAGAGGTGTCCTTGTTATCATTTTGTACCCGTGTATCAGGAACAGCAACGGGAATGATTTCCATGTTCGTTCCGTCACGAAAAGCATAATATGCCCGATTTTCCGCTCGCAAATCGATATAGGCGAGTTTCGATCGTTTCTCTCTCGGCAATTGTTTTTCAAAGAGAAGCTTGAGCGTATGGAGAGACGTTTCGATCGGAATATCCGTATCGAAATATACCTCCCACCCTTCGTCCGTTTTCGCCCGTAATTCTTCAGCGAAACGGGAAACGATAGTATATTTCGGTTCAAGCGTCAGTCCCAATCGTTCCGGAAAAAGCTCATTCATTCCGATAACGAATGCTCCGTACTTCGCATCAAAAACCTTCTCTCCGATCGTCACAGGTTTGTCACTCGTATCTGTAACAGTGATCACGAAGGCTTCATTCTCCAGAGACACCGCCTGCGTACTCTCGTGAGTGATACCATCTTCGTCTACGAGGTAGGATGAGTCAAGTGAATGCCAAATGATGATTTTTTTCCGCTCCGTCACGAGAAGCCTGAGTTTGTTCGGGAACAAACACTGTACAGAAATAGTGGCAAGCAATGGGTATGTAGTACGCAAACGTTCTTCCAGAATATGCGGTCGTACGACAAAATACGCGCGCTTGGGAAAAATACCCCAGTATTTTCCTGCCAACTGATCTGTTACAAATCCTTGTAGTGCTGTTTCCGAAATCACGTTCGTTCCTAAAGTTTCTATTTTCTCAATCAATATGAACGACGAAAAGAAGAAAAGATAGAAGAGTGTTCCGCAAAAAACGATCCACAAGAAAAGAAGTGCTCCGCTTCTTCCATTCCCATTTTGTTTCTTTTTCAGCGTCCGCGAGTCCCGACGTTCCGGCAAGGCTTTCCGCAAAAAATGGAAGGTTCTTTTCCTCCGGTGCTTCGGTCTGATTCGTTTGAATGGAAACCACATAGGATTTTGAACCGGCTTTAAATTGAAAAAAAGAGTTTTTCTAGAAGCAATCGTGCGTTACTCTGTGTCGTTTTGAGCAGTGTCAGCGTCTGTTCCGCTTCCTCAAGCAATCTGAAGAAGCGCGCTGTGCGACGGATATCAGTCTCTTTGAGAGCCTGCGTATGCAGTCCCGGCAACCACCATTCCAGAAGCCGTATCGATTCAGGAACGTTTTTTGCCAATTCTTCAGCCAGTCCCAATCGCTCACCGAGTGTCAATGAAGAAAGCCGGAAAAGGCGTCCGAGTTTCTCCTGTTCTTTCGTGAAACTTTGCGGATCAAGCACCGCTTGCACGATCATCCCTGGTCTTCCGAGAGAAAAAAAGAAAGAAGCGATAGGATATTCATTTTTTCTCACAAAGAGAGCATCGATATCGTTCTCGATTTCTTTCTCTGGGACATAGTCGAAACGGATACGTTCGACACGGGAAAGAATGGTCGGTATGATGCTTCCCACCTCATGGGTGATGAGAATCATCACCGCGGACGGGTTCGGTTCTTCGAGAGTTTTCAAAATGACGTTCTGCGCGGCAAGAGAAAGCTTCTGCGCATCTTCTATGATCGCCACTCGGAAACGCCCCACCGCAGGAAATCGGGCAAGAAAAGAGAGTACATCACGCATCGTTTCCACTCCGATACTTTTTTGTTTCGTCACGCTATGTTTCGTTTCTTCCTCCGGTTTCACGACAAGCACATCGAAAGGATACGGTTTGTTTTCATTCGGTTCGAAGGATGGTTCGGAAACAAGTTCCATCGCGAATTCCAAAGCGCACAGACTTTTCCCCACGCTTTGCGGTCCGACAAAAAGATATCCCTGAGAGATTTTATTTTCTTGAGCCAATTTCTTCAATCGCTCTCTTTCTTTGTGATGGCCGATGATTTTCATAGCTTGAAGATTTTCAACTGTAAGATTTCAATCAATATGTGCTCCTATGAATTTTCTCATACTTTCCTGAAAATTTTCTTTCGTCAGATGGGCGACCGATTGTTTCATCAACGCTTTATCATATTTCCCTTCATTCTGTAGAAAACGCAACACCCCTTCGGCGATGATTTCTGGCGTCGCCGAATGGAATAATTCCCCGGTCTTCCCCTGCTGTACGATCTCCTTCACACCGCCATACGCATAGGCGATTACGGGCGTACCGAAAGAAAGTGCTTCCGCGATAACCATTCCGAAATCTTCTTCTGAGGGGAACAAAACTGCCCGTGCACCACTATAAAGCCTGACAAGTTCGCTCTCTTCGACAAATCCTCTGAAAACGATATTCTTTTCTGCCATTCCTTCAAGAGCCTGACGCTGTGGACCATCACCGACAATCACCATGGGAAGTTCCAGTTTGTTGAAGGCCTCGATGACCTTATCGATTTTCTTGGAACGGGTCAGGCGAGAAACGACAAGAAAATGTGTACGTTCTGCAATCGTTCTCTGAGATGAAGGCTCCAAAGATTTCTCAAACAATGCGAGAGCTCCGGGATATACCACCGTACTTTCACGCCGATAGTATTTCTTCACCCGAGCCTCTGTAAATTTCGAATTCACCAAAAGTGCATCCGGACGCTCTGCCGCCTGTCTGTCCCACACACGGAGATAGCTCATAAACATACGCAGAAGAATCTTCCTCTTCCCGCGTGCCCCGAATTCTCCCAAATACTGTTCGTGATAATCCCACGCGTAACGCATCGGAGAATGTAGATACGCGATATGTTTCGTATTGAGGCGTGTGATGATGCCTTTGCTCCAGGCTCCGGAAGAAGATATCACCAGATCAAAATCCCGCAAATCAAACGACTCAACCGCAACGGGAAAAAATGGCAGAAAGAATCGATAACGTTTTTTCAAAAAACGTGGCAATTTCGATAGCCACGACACCCGGATATCGCGCCCTTTAAAATACTCTCCCATCCGTTCTTTATCATAGAGGAGCGTATAGATCGGCGCCTCGGGATACATCTCTGCTATCGCTTCGAATACCCGTTCCGCACCGCCATAAGCCACCAAAAAATCATGCACCAATGCCACCTTTTTTGGCTTATCAGAGGTATCTTGTGAGGGTTGACTTTCCATAAAATATATACTATACTGTAGGGTAAACTAATTTTGGTTTATGTTTCTCAAAAAGGAGAATCAAATGAACTGGAACAACCTATTTATAAGCATCATCGTTGGAGAGTTTGCGGGGTTGGTGGTTCTAGAGATAGAACCATCCGAACGAATCGCCTGGTATTTTGCCACTTTCCTGGCGACGACGCTCCTGTGGCTAATATTCATGACTTTGGTGGATATTCGCAACAGGTTACCGCCACCGCCGGAGCCATAAACCTGGCGCAATGCGCCCCACTCGAAACGGTCCCACCAATATGTGCGTGACCGTTTCAAACTTTTTAGAGCATCTCTCCAATTTCCTCGGCGCAACGCACCCAACCGAAGCGACTCACATTCTGGGTCGCTTTTTCTATTATACCATTTCGGAGGTTCTTCTCCGAAAGGACTTTCCAAACGCCTTCTCTGATACTTTCCGCGCTCTTTGGGTTCATATACATCGCCCCCCTCTCACCGCCGACTTCCGGCAAAGACGAGACAGCAGATGTCACCACCGGCACGCCAACCGACTGCGCTTCCAGAACAGGAATGCCAAATCCTTCATACAGGGAAGGGAACAAAAAAACATCCGCTCCTCTGAGCAACTCCCACTTCTCTGCTTCATCAACATACCCCATTTCCGTAATATAAATAGAGGATGGAGAGTGAAAGATAGAGGATGCTATCCTTTCATAGCCATAGCCCGGTTTTCCAACCAGTACCAACCGATGAGGGATGTTTTTCTCCCTTTTCAAAATATTGAATGCTTCGATGATTCGAATGATATTCTTCCTTTCTTCTAACCTGCCGATGAAAAGGAGGTAGGGCGTATCCTGTATGCTGTATTTCGCATCTGATGCGTCATACGTGTTCTCATACCCCTCATATATCACGTGAATTTTTTCTTCCGGGACATCGTACAGACGCATGACATCTTTTTTGGTGTTTTCTGAAACACAGATAACAGCTTCCGAAGCAGAGCAGGAAAAACGGATGGACAGTTGCATATACAGACGATCCAGAAATGAATAGCTGTCTTTGCAAAATTCATATTCCAAACCATGAATGGTGACAATGGTTTTCTTCAACCCACCTGCGACACTATGCTCGAATGAACAAGAAGATATTCTGTGAAAAACTTTCCTTATAAATACAGCTACACTGCTGTATAAAAGCGTAGCATTGCGGGCAGGATGAATAAAAGGCACAGTATGTGCGGGAACAAACAGAATATCTGGTGTATGTAAAACCATTTCGATAGAAAGCGCTATCTGTGTCCAAAAGCGCGGTGCCCAGATGCCCCGCACGCTCCAATTGAAAGGAAGAGGGAAATCGATTTCTGGGAGAACAAAATGGAAGGAGCTATTCCGAAAAACAATCTTCTTGCGCACATACAAAATCACCTGTTTCTGAGGGAGAATGACTTCTCGTAAATGTTTTATCGTTTGATAAGCATATTCCTCGATCCCCGTCCGTCGTTTCAAGAATGCCCTCGATGCATCGATGCCGATTACCATAACAATTAACAAAAAACAATTAACAAAAAACAATCTTTACCGCTGACTGTTGGCTGTTAATTGTTAACTGATTATTTTGCTAACATAATACTCCGCTTATACACTTCCAAATTCTCGAGCACGATGCCAGTACCTTTCACGACACAAAACGCCGGATCATCAGCCACATAACAGGGCACATTGATGGTCTTCGATATGAGCTGATCCAGATATTTCAGCTGTGCCGTTCCTCCGGAAAGTACCATACCCTTGTCCATAATATCAGCGGCAAGCTCCGGCGGTGTCTCCTGCAAGACTTGCTTGATGACATTGACGATTTCACGCAATTCATCTTGGATAGCCTCCGTCACTTCGTTCGAAGAAATGGTGACTGTTTTCGGCAAACCTCCCATCAGATCGCGTCCGCGCACTTCGATATGGTCTTCTTTCACCTGTGCGATGGCAGAACCAATCTTAATTTTGATCTCCTCAGCCGTCCGATCCCCGATGGCGAGACTGTACTTCCGTTTGATATAATCAGAAATCGCCTGATCGATACGATTACCACCGACGCGAGCACTATGAGCGGCAACAATTCCTCCCAAAGAAATGATAGCGATTTCCGATGTTCCGCCACCGATATTGATGATCATATTTCCCTGTGCCGCGTGGATAGGAATGCCCGCCCCGATAGCCGCCAAAATCGGTTCCTTCACGACATAGGCTGTTTTGGCACCGGCTTTGAGAGCGGCATCGATGACGGCACGGCGCTCCGTCGAAGTCACTCCTGCCGGAATAGAGAGGACGACTTCCGGACGGAAAAAACGCAGACGACCGCTCATGCGATTCAAAAAATATTTGAGCATCGCTTCCGTCACGCGATAATCGGCGATAGCTCCATCTTTGAGTGGTTGGCTAGCCACGATTGTATCTGGCGTACGTCCGAGCATCTCCTTGGCTTCATTCCCGACAGCAATCACTTTGTTTTCAAACAAAGAAATCGCCACGACGGAAGGTTCATTGATTACCACGCCTTGACCAGGAACGAAAACAAGCGTATTCGTCGTTCCGAGATCAATGCCAATTTTTCGTAAAAACATCGGTTTCATATCTGAGAATGAAATATATGATATTCTTGAAATTCAAACCGCTTCTCCCTATACTCCCGCCACTATGCATATCCCTTCCGTCTCGACTCTTTTGATCCGCGCGCCGATCTTCTGTAACCGCTCTTCTATCCTCTCATAACCGCGATCCACCTGATAGATATCTTCGATGATCGTCTTCCCATTCGCACACAATGCCGCAATGATGAGAGCCGCCCCTGCGCGTAGATCATAACTCTTTATCACGGTACCGTGAAGTTCCGTTTTACCGTGTACCACTACCTGATGAGGATTGAGTACCGTAGCCTGCGCACCCATCTTCAGCAATTCAGGCACATAATTGAAACGACCTTCGAAGAGAGAGTCATGTATGAGCGTCTCCCCTTGTGCCTGCGTCGCAAGGACTCCGAAAGGCGCTTGTACATCGGTCGGTACGCCTGGATATGTACGCGTATCAATTTTAGCGACTGCTTTCAATTTTTTTGTCGGAAGGATCGTAATGCTATTTCTCTTCACCAAAAAATTCACACCGCATTCACGCATCTTTTCCAACACGAGATCGAGATGTTCTGCACGCGCATTCTTGACGGTGATAGTGCTTCCTGTGGCAGCGCCAAGAATGAGAAATGTCGCTGCTTCATTAGCATCAGAGATAATAGCGTGTTTCCCTCCATGTAATGTTTTCGAACCTACTATTTCAAGAGTGTGCGTTCCGAGACCGTTGATCTTCGCGCCCATCGTCACAAGAAATTTCCCGAGATCCTCCACGTGCGGTTCAGTGGCCGCGATCTTGATGATCGTTTTCCCTGACATACCGGCTGCAAGCATCATCGCGTTTTCCGTCGCTGTCACTGACATTTCTCGCAAAACAATCTGATCTGCTTTTCGACTACTGGCATCTACCACATATTTCTTTCCACGAGAAGATATTTTCACCCCAAGTTTTTGGAGCGCATCAAAATGGGTGCCGACCGGTCTCGTTCCGATCACACAACCGCCTGGATGATAAAACGAAAAATTTTCAAAACGCGTTGCAAGTGGTCCGAGCAACAGAATAGACGAACGGATTTTCTTCATTGCAGAAGCGTCTATCTTGGTCGGATCGATATCCTTGGCCGTGATAGCCACTGTCCGTTTGCCACGCCACTCCACTTTCGCTCCCATACTCTGCAGAATCGCAAGCATACAGAAAACGTCCTCAATGAGAGGCAAATTGGCAAGCACACAGGTTTCTTTCGTCAGAAGAGTGGCTGCCAGGATCGGTGTCGTCGCGTTCTTGGATCCGCTGACTAAAATCTCACCTGTAAGCCGTTTTCCCCCTTCGATTTCAAAAACTTCCATATAGATGAGTATAGCCCAGAACAAGCTTTAAATCAATACTGCACCAACTGAAAAAATCAAAGCATATTTTATAAAAGAAAACGAAAAAGCCGTACGGATACTATGGTATCGGCACGGCCTCTCTGACCTCTCTTTCGAAAGGCGAAGGCAAAGGAATTTGCCTTGTTTTAAGTAAATTTTTTGCCTGCCTACGGCAGGTAAATTTTTTGTTTTTAAAGAACCTCTTTTCTTTCCCCAAGAGAATCGCCGACTCTTCAGCGTATTTTCTTGGAAAAAGAAAACGGATGTCCTCCTGAAGGAAACACCCGCCTTGATTCACTACCTTACCAGTATAGCACTTTTTCGCCCTCTCGTCAACCACATTGCCCCTTCAATTCTCTTCTGAATTACAATTATTTCACAATCAAAAGCAATCTTTTGGCTCTGCTCTAGACCTGTCTGCCGATTTATCTGCCGTAGGCATGACAGGCAGGCTCATCAGTGCTCTCGGTTACCGAAAAAAGTCGCCCCCAATCAACGGCGGGACACAGCTCTTTTTTCGAACCGAGAGCCCTTCTTCAAACAAAGTAGAGCAACCACCAAAAAATTCTTTTGATTGTGAAATCTGAATGGTTGAGACTCTGTTTCAAGAGAGAGTGAAGGCACTTACGAGCGACGGTAATCAATTACATCGACTCCACACAGTTTAATTTCCTTTACGAATATAGTCATACGCTGAAAGAGCGGCGACCACTCCATCACCGGCAGAGATGTTGTTCTGTTTATAAGGAGCATCTGTGGCATCCCCCGTCGCAAAAATACCAGCTCTCGATGTCGCCTTGGTCCGATGATCGAGGATAATCTCCCCTCGTTCATTCAACTCAATCAGTCCTTTCACAAATTCCGTGTTCGGTACCATTCCGATTTCTACAAAAACTCCGTTGACTTCCAGTGTTTTTTCCTCGCTTGTCACTTTGTCCGTGTAAACAACTCCGGTAACATTCGTTTCACCGAGGATCAATTGTGGCACGGCATTATACAGAACACTCACTTTTTCTGAAGCGAGAACTTTCTTCTGTGTTATTGGATCACCTTTCAAGATTTCCGAACGGATCATAAGTGTGATATGAGATGCGTACGGGAGCAGATCTTCCACCGCTTCCAGCCCGGCATTGCCCCCACCTACCACAGCAACATTTTTGTTGCGGAAAAACGGGGCATCGCACGTCGAACAGAAGACAACTCCCTTGCCGATGAACTTCTCTTCGCCTGGAATATCCAAATGACGATGCCGTCCGCCTGTAGCGATGATGATGGTTTTTGTTTCATATTGCTTCCCATCGGAAACAGTCACGATGTAATGATTATCCTGTTCGACGACCTTCGTTGCTTTCACTCCAGTAATGATTTCGATCCCCTCTTGCGCGCGTAAATGTTTTTCGAGCGACTGGGAAAATTCGAAACCCGGTATCGTCACTGTACCGATCCAATTCTCGATACTCGCCGACACAGCTGACTGACTCTGAAAATTTTCTGTCAAAAAAAGTGTCTTCATCTGCTTGCGAACTGAATACACTCCTGCTGCCACACCTCCTGGCCCCCCACCGATTATGATTACATCGTACATATTCTTTCTATTTTAAAAATAATTATCATTTAAAAAAGGTGGGTCCTCTTATGAAGACCCAAAAAAATATTCCTCTTACTTCCGTGACGGATTGCGCCTCGGATAGCCCCCATCGATCTTAAACGTCGTTCCAGTAACGTATGAACAGGCATCTGTCATCACACCTGTTATGAACTTAGCCACCTCAATCGGTTCTCCTTGCCGAGACATATAGATGAAACCTACTTCACGATCCAACATACCTTCTGGCAATGTATCGTTCATACCAGTATTGATCCAACCCGGAGCGATGCCAATGAAGCGAATCCCAAAAGAAGCATATTCTTCTGCCAAACTCACCACCAAGTTATCCAATGAACTTTTCGACATATCATAGGCGAGTGATTGAGCCGAAAAGGAATTATCACCATTTGTCGATGAGATGATAACAAAAATTGCATCATGAATGCCTTTGGTTATCATACGTTCGGCAATCACCTTGGTTGAAGCGACACACCCGCGAACATTGACCGAATAAACGCGGTCTACTTCTTCAAGTGTCAGATTCTGAAAAGGAGTATTTGGTGAAACACCAATAGCATCGACGACACCGGTAATTTCCCGGCCGGCCTGAACGACAATAGCTTCAACTGTCGCTTCCATAGCTGACAGACTTGATCGATCAACTTGAGCGATGAAGGTCTGAATACCCAAGCCTTCGATTTCTTGTTTGAGCGCTTCGGCTGAGGCCCGATTCCCACCGTAACCGATAGTAATGATTTCGGCACCATTGACGGCGAGCGCTCTCACAACTTCTGATCCGATACCGCCACTCCCGCCCAAAACGAGGATGTGATTCCCTGGTCGCATTTTGATAAGGTACTGTGACTTGTTCATACTATTTTCTCCAATTGATTTATGTTGACGAAAGAACTACTGCATTTTAAAAAGCGATTTGAGGTACGCCTCATCAATTTTCTTCTTGCCATCCCACTTGCAGGCGATATCATCTTTCAAGAGTTCCACTCCGAGCATTGCGACCGCTTCACGGATGGCTGTGATCTGAGTGATGACCGAAAGACAATCTTTCTTCTCTTCTATCATATGACGCACACCTCTCAACTGTCCCTCGATACGCGCGATACGCGAAAGAATAGGCGATGCCTTTCCTGCTTTTTTGGTGGCTGTCATACCGATAGAATGAAAAAATATACCCTACACTGGTATATTACATCGTCTCTCCCAAGATGTCAATGATTCAAGAAAAACAGCTTCTACCGAAGAAAATACATCACAACCCTTCTACCGCCTTACGGAATTGCTCACCACGATCGAATTCATTCCTGAAAATCCCAAAACTCGTCGCACCCGGAGAAAGGAGGATGACGTCTCCTGGATGAGCACTGCGTGAAGCCATCTCCACTGCTTTCGCCATAGTTTCCACGACAGCTATCGGTCGATTTCTCTCTAATTCCGGGAACTGTCCCCGAAGCGCTATGATTAATTTCTCAGTGGCGCTTCCCTTAAGAAGAATCAGTCCTTTCGAACGGTTCAGTATCTCCTCTGCCAATGAATCGAATCGCAGATTCTTATCGCTCCCTCCTGCAATGAGAATGACCGGTTCAGAAAACGAGCGCAGTGCGGCGATAGTCGCTTCCGGAATAGTGGCAGTCGTATCGTCGTAATAGCATACGCCATTCTTTTCCCGTATCATTTCGAGACGATGCTCTACTCCAGGAAAACTCTTGATCCCGCTTCTCGCCTGTTCCACGGACAATCCAAAGGCCAAACCAGCAAGCGCGGCAGCCAAGACGTTTCCGATATTGTGTTCTCCTTTGAGGGGTATCTGTTCGAGAGGGATAAGAACGCTCTGTTTCCCATTCTGACGGACAAAAAGTGTTTCATCTTCCCGCCAGACACCATCACCGTAGGCTTCGTCACTCGATCCAAACCAGACAATCTGACCGGGCGCGTCTTGCACGAGATTGCGAACAACTTCATTTTCGGCATTGGCGATCACTCTGTCGTTCTCCTTCTGAAAAAGAAAAATATTCCTTTTATCAGCTGCATAGCTCTCCATCGATTTATAGTAATTGAGATGATCGGGATAGAGATTAGTAAAAACCGCTATATGCGGACTTTTCTTGATATATTTCAATGCGGAAAGACGCCACGAAGAAAGTTCGAAAACAACGATGCTCTCGGATGTAATCGTACTCAGCAGTGGAAGAACGCCGATTTGACCGATACCGACCCGCACTACTTTCTTTCCGGATTTTTCCAATATGTGCGCGATCAATGTCGCTGTCGTCGTTTTGCCTTTTGTCCCAGTCACTCCGATAATCGGCGCTTTGCAGAGAGAAAAGAAGATACTCGAGTCCATTACGACCGGAACAGTATTTTTTTCTGCCAACTTCACATACTCATTGGTCCATGGAATCACCGGATTTTTGATGACCATATCCGCACGCACAAAATCCTCCGGCCGATGCTGTCCGAGGATATACGTCACATTCTTGTATTTCGTCAATTTCTCCAAAGCAGACCCGAGTTCTTCACGCGACTTTATATCAGTCACAATCACTTCGCGCGCTCCCTGCTCTATGAGGAATTTCACCGTTCCGATACCACCCATATTCATTCCCAGACCGAACACGGTGATACGTTTATTATTGAAAAAAGATTCCTGAATCATATATACGCTTACCATTCAAACCAACCCTTGCTCTTTTCGAGCACTACGCCATATCGTTCATCAGATGAGAGTGTGCCATCTTCGATAGCAAAAAATCCATTGACGATAACGAAAGACATACCAGCCGCGTATTGATAGGGGTCTTCCATAGTGGCGCGATCAGTGATCGTCTCCGGCTGAAACACCACTATATCAGCGAAATATCCCTGTTGCAAGAGCCCTCTTTTTTCAAGTTGAAATTTGACAGCCGGCTTGCCACTCATCTTGTGCACCGCTTCTTCCCAACTCAAGGCTTTTTGTTTACGTACATATTCAGAAAACACTTTCGGAAAGGTGCCAAAATTACGCGGGTGAACCAATTCTCCTGTCTTCGCATGCGTTATCGAATATCCAGCACCGTTACTGCTGATGATCGAAAATGGGTGTTGAATAGCTTTCAAAACATTCTTTTCTGAAAGAGCTTCGAAAGAGACGATAGCCTGACCCTGACTGGCAATGAGAAAATCCAAAACGGTCTCTTCCGGAGATTTCCCTTGCAGGACAGCAATATCTGAAATTCTCCGCCGAGACAACATCTTGCTCAGATGCGATGATGAAATGAGAATTTGCGAATAGTCTATCTCGTTTTGATGCATATCACGAAGCACGGTATTTCTTACTCCAACATCTTTCAAACGTTCAAGCATCATTTTCCGTCCTTCCGCTGTTATCCATTCCGGTAAGAGCGTATACAAGACTGATCCTGTCATGGTATATGGGTACACATCGAACGTGATCTTTATTTCATCGAGAGCTGCTGTCTCTATGAGGTTGAAGACTTCATCCATCAAGTGCCAGTTATTCTTCCCAACAGCTTTGAGATGTGAAATATGAAGCGGTATGTCGGCATCACGGGCGACGAGAATGGCTTCTTCCACCGATTTGACAAGACCTTCCCCTTCATCACGCACATACGTCGCATACACCCCGCCGAGAGACACCGCCGTTTTCGCGAGCGTGGCGAGTTCTCGCGTCCTCGCTCCGCGCGCATGCGTATACACGAGTCCGGTAGACAATCCGATAGCACCTTCCTTCATACTTTTCTTTAACATTTTCTGCATCACCTCAATTTCATCAGGTGTAATCGTACGAGTTTTATCCTGCATAGCACCGCGACGGATCGTACCGTGTCCCACAAGAGTGGCGAAATTGACCGCCAATCGACGCCGTTTCACTTCTTGTAAAAAATCCTCCATCGAAAGCCAGTTGAAATTGATCTTCTCTACGTCAGTCCATTTTTGGATGGAACGGATAATATCCAGATTCGCAAGCGGGGCAAGCGATGCCCCGGAATTTCCACCGATGATAGTAGTCACACCCTGATAGAGGAGACTTTCCATACCAGGCTCCGTAAAAAGTTGCCAATACGTATCAGAATGATTATTGACATCGATGAATCCAGGGGCGACATATTGTCCTTGTGCATCTATCACCCTGCGTGCCTCAGTATTCGCCAAATCACCGATGAGTGCAATACGGCCTTCTTTTATGGCGATATCAGAACGATACATCGGACGACCACTGCCGTCGATGATCATTCCATTTTTTATCACGATATCATACATACCTTCCGCGTATCTATTGAAGAACTTACCTTTCTTTCTTCGGTTCGATCATCTCATTGACCTGAAGCATAAATTGTTTGTCCTGCTGGAGCACTTTCGGAACAATAGCCATAATGTCTACTGCCTCTTTGAGATTCTTTACTTTCTCTAATACCGATTCTTTCGCTCGAGTAAGTATTTCATCATAATCCGCCATAGCAGGCTGGATGAATCTGATATTGCGATAATCCCGTTTCACGGCTGCCAAAAGCACTTTCGATGTCCTGGCTTCAGGCAACATCTCAACGAGAGGATTCCCAGAATTACGTGGATTATCGAGAGAAGCGATACGAAGATTGAAATCTTCATCATGCTTGAGTGTCTCATTGTCCGCATAATGCATAGCATAAGCAGGATCTATTTCCGCTACCTTGAGCATAAAGGCTTTATTCTTTCTGGCGCTAGTCGGCATCCCCTGGAGAAACTCTCCTAAAGAGCCGACATTGCCTCGTAGCTGATTCAGATACGTCTGAAATTCGCTGTTTTCTTCAATCCCATCATCATTTATTTTCTCCATCCCGCGATCGTCCCCGACAGAAACCTTTATCTTTCGTTCGGTATTCAAAGTCGCCTCGGCTGTCTTTTCATCCAATACGACTCTCTTCTTCTCTTCAGAAATGACTGTCGGCAATTCTTTTTCTGGAGCATCCTGTTCGAGAGAGGTTTCTCTCGCCGTTTGCAGAGGTGGATGGATCACTGACGCACTTTTTTCTTCCTTTGGAACGATTTTTTTTTCCAATGCTTCCAGTTCCTGTTCCAATATTTTCCGCTGTGCAATCAGATTCAAGAGATCGTCATCTCGTTTATCAGGAGAAATAGATTTGTTCAGCTCATCAATTTTTTGTACTATAATCGCTTTCTTCTCTTCCACCTTTTTCAGATTTTCTGCCTCTTCTTTTTCTTGTTCCAAACGAATAGCCTCTTCTTTTTGTTTTTTTTCATATTCCTGTTTTCTCTCGAAAAGACGCTTACGTTCAGCCAAAAAATGGAGGATTTCATCGTCCGAAAGCGCGCCAAACCGCATCTCGGCGATTTCTTGCAATCGCTTCTTATTCTCTTCAGGATCATTCTGTGTCTGTGTTGTTTTTACCATACTGCTTCCGAAAATAGATTATTCGATAAGTTCCGCCATTTCTACGAGACGATTCGAGTAACCCCATTCATTATCATACCACGCGATAACTTTCACAAGATCACCATCCACCACTTTGGTCAGAGAAAGATCGACAGTGCTTGAATGAGGATCACCGATGAAATCCGACGATACGAGTGGCTCTTCCGTAACAGCTAAAACGGTACGATACCGTTCGGTTTGCGAAGCATCCTTCAGTACCTGATTGATCTTTTCTCTCGTCGTTTTGCGTTTCAGAAGGAAAGTGCAATCCGAAAGCGATACAACGATCGTCGGCACACGTACGGAAACACCATCAAAGAGACCCTCAAGTTTCGGAATCACCTGTGTCACCGCTCGTGCGGCTCCCGTTGTCGTCGGTACGATATTTTGTGTAGCAGCTCGAGCCCGTCGCAGATCCTTGTGCGGGCCATCCTGTATGTTCTGGTCACTCGTATATGAATGAATGGTGGTCATAAGAGCCTTCTTGATACCAAAAGCTTCGTCCAACACCTGCGCTACAGGAGCCAATGAATTGGTCGTACACGAAGCATTGGAGACGACTCCTTCGCTTGCATATTGATTTTCATTAACACCTATGAGGAATGTCGGTACGGCATCATCGCCTCCTTTCGATGGAGCAGAAAGTATCACTCTCTTCGCTCCAGCTTCGATATGTTGCTCGGCAGAGGCCTTGTCAGTGAAACGCCCCGTGCACTCGAGCACCACATCCACCTTCAGTTCGCCCCAAGAAAGTTTCTTGGGATCCGCTTGTGCATACACGGGGAATGTTTTTCCTTCAACGATCAATTTCCCATTGTCCGCAATCACTGATTTCCGATAATGTCCGTATGCAGTATCATATTTCAAAAGATGAGCGAGAATGTCCGCACTGGTAAGGTCGTTGATGGCTACTATTTCAATGTCTTTTTTTTCAAAAGCGATCTTAAAAGCCGCCCGACCGATCCGCCCAAACCCATTTATCGCTATTCTTTTCATATTTTTTCTTTTTATCTTTAGTTTACGCTTTTCCTGCACTCCCGAAAGCGAGGATCTTTTCCTTGACGGCTACCTTGGTACGTTCTTTGGCTTGGGTCAATATTTTCCGTAAATCCGTCTCCTCTTCGGATAAAAGAGCTTCACGCAATCCGCCAATGAATGCCATCCGGAGAGCCGTATCGACATTGAAACAGCTAATCCCGCGACTGATCACTTCTACCACGCGACCATTGTTCCAATCAGAGGCCCCATGCATCACAAGCGGTATATGCACGCGTTCTGCGATAGTAGATAATCGATCATAATCCGGCTCACTGCGTTCACGGAAGAACCCATGAGCATTGCCGATGGCCACCGCGAGCGTATCGACGCCTGTTTCTTCTACGAACTGCACCGCCTGATCCGGATCCGTCATATACTCTTCCCACTCGATATTCTCCATCTGCATCTCACCTAAATACGGAACATTGCCCAATTCTGCCTGTACTATGATATCACGCTTATGGGCAATTTCGACGATTTTCTTGGTTGAAGCAAGGTTATCAGCATAGTCTTTACGCGATCCATCATACATCACTGATGTGAACCCGATATCCATAGCACGCTCCACGATTTCAAAATTTTTACCGTGATCAAGATGAATCCCGATTGGAACATCCTTCGCATAAAATTCCGCGATATTCTTAATCAAATGGAAAATCGCCCGACCTCCGGCATAATCAAATGTTTTTTCCGTCAGCTGAACAATAACCGGGGAGGAAAGTTCTTTGGCAGCCTCAATAATGGCACGCGTTGTTTCCAGATTCATCGTATTGAAAGCTCCTACGGCGTACTTTCCCGCCTTGGCCTCTTCAAGCATTGTTTTTACATTCACCAACATAGTAGGGAGTGCGTTATACAAAATTATCTTCTCTCAAAAAAACTCTCATCCTTCGTTTTGTTTCCGTTTGGCTTCTTCTTCGAAGAGTCCCATCATTTTTACCAATTCATACGGGAAAAGGCTCTCTCTCCCAGCCAAGACCCCATTCATCTCGGCTTCCCACGAGACCGGTCCCAAAAGAGAACTCTTCACCGATCCTCCGTAGAGGACAGCAATCCGTTCCGCCGTCTGCGCATCAAATATTTCTGTAAAAAATTTCCTCAAAAATACCCTCACCCTGAAGAGTTCTTCCGTCGTTGGTACCGCGTCCGTTCCGATCGCCCAAAGCGGTTCATAGGCTATGATGATTTTTTCCGCCTGCAATTTCGAAAGATCTGAGAAAAGGGTACGGAGTTGTGAGGCAAGAATATTCTCTGTCTCTCCTGCTTGCCGTTCTCCTCCTGTTTCCCCTATGCACACGATGGGTGTCATATAATATTTGAGAGCAGACAAAGCTTTCTCACGGATCATCTCATCGGTCTCATTTGCATACCGTCTCCGTTCACTATGGCCGACAATGACATACTCCACTCCGTCATCCTTCAGCATCACCGGGGAAATTTCCCCCGTGTACGCGCCGATTTTTTCCGGGAAAAGATTCTGTGCGCCTTTTTTCATACCCTTCGGCAACGTATCGAATTGCGCGAGATACACGAATGACGGACAGATGATACCAAGCACGTGCTCATACGTTTTCTGTCCCGCTTCACGATGAAGGACAGTCAGATACTGCGACACTTCTTCGCGTGACGACATATTCATTTTCAAATTCCCCACGACATAAAATTTCTGCATATTCCGCTCTTTCACAATTTATTTATCAAGTTGTTCTCGCAAATAAATGACTGCTGTCTCCGGCTCTATAGTGGAGATTTCGATACCGGTCGAAAACTCGAAACCGCCCCACGTAGCCGTGTGCGGGAGAATTTCGATATGCCATTGATACTCCGGGTAGTCCGTCCCGTCGCAGGGTGCCGTATGTATATAGAAATTATAAGGAGCATCATTCAAACCCTGATACAGGGCATACAGAGCCTTCTTCATCACTTCCGCGAGAGCAAATTTCTCCTCATCAGTAATCCGTTCGAAGTATGGATTGGTTCGTTTTCCTACTATCCAGATCTCAAAAGCCACCCTTGATGCGAAAGGACAGAATGCGATAAAATGCTCGTTTTCATACAACACTCTTTTCTTCAACTCACTTTCATATTCTGTTATGATACCGTACACCTTGTGTTTGTTGCTCAGGTAATATCGTTTTGCCCCACCGAGTTCCAACTGTATATACGGGGAAATCACCGGAATCGCCAACAACTGTGAATGCGGATGAGAGAGCGATGCTCCGGATTCCTTCCCGTGATTATGAAATATCTGAATATAGTTGACGCTTTTTTTGTTCATCAGTTCCAAGTAACGTTCTTGATAGGCATCGAGTACTTCCGCCACTTGCCAGACAGGAAGCAGTGCCAGTGATTTCGTAGCATCTCGCGTGACGATAATCTCATGATAGCCGATGCCTGTCATAGCGAAATATGGCCCATCTGAAATTTCTCGCACCTTTCGTCCGGATGAGAAGGCCGGGTATTTGTTCGGAAAAACACGGAGACTCCAATCTCCATCTGGGCGACGATAGATGAGGGTATCCGGTTCCTGACCGCTCTCTGTCGGATTCTCAAAAGGATCATTGGCCTCATCCGAGATGGCACGCTCAAACCGCGCAAATTCTTGCGGTCGTTTCGCTCGTCCGGTAGCGATCACTACCCAGTCGCCCGTTACAATGTCCTGACGGAGTTCTGATCCATACGAAAAAGCTTTTTTCTTTTTTTCCATTTCACTTGAAGACATTTGTTTTGAATTTTTCTGTTTGTCACGGAAGGCGCGATGAAACACAATCGTATCTTTTGCCACTACTGCTTTCTTTTCGTATATTCACCGATATGGTACGCCCCGGTGATGAGACGCCATTTTGTTTTGAACAGATCAATTAACACTCGAATAAAACCATTCGATCCTGTCAATTTAACCGTAGATCCTTCTTCATTCATCCAGCGCACCGGCATCTGCTTCACTTTGAAACCGAGTTTCAAAGAAAGGATCACGAGCTCAAAATCAAACCCAAAACGATCCACCACCATCCTGCTTGCCACTTCTTCTGAGGCAACGCCCGACAATACTTTGAATCCGCACTGCGTATCAGGGTAACTCCACAATCCGAGAATGATGCGAATGAGCCAATTGCCACACTCACCCATAATTTCGCGATATTTCGGTTGGTGCACTTGGAGAAATGAGCCCTTTATCTTCCGCGAACCGATGATGACATCATAACCAGTTTCAAACTGTGTGGAAAACGTGTCCATGTGAGTGATGGATGTCGAACCATCCGCATCGAGGAACAATCGCCACTTTCCAGTCGCCTCAAGCAACCCTTGCCGTACGACATACCCTTTGCCATGATTTTCCTTGTTTTCAATGACGCGTACGTGAGGAATCTGCAGAGCATAATTACGAGCCACCTCTGCGGTATTATCCGGAGATCCATCAACAACGATGATGATTTCGTACGTGTAATTCTTTCCCTTGAGATATTGGTCTATTTCCAACAGATTGCGTCCGATACGTTCCCCCTCTTTATAAGCAGGGATAACCACCGAGAGAAACGGTTGCTCCATACGGCACAAAAATTCACGAATTATACCATTATTGTAACACAAAACAACAGAAATTACACACACGCTCGAGAAGAGATCTCCTCTTTGCTGTCTAAGACTCTTTTTTCGCCAACCATTCCTGTAGAATGATCCGCGCCGCTTCTTCATCGTTATTCTTCGAAGAGTGCTTGATCCCCTGTTCGAGAAGATTCGCCTGAGCCATTTTCGTTGTAAACATCTCATTCTGATATTCTACCTGTATGGAAAACTGTTCTGCTAAAAGCTTACCAAGTGTTTCTCCCGGATGTTCTTTCTCTTCCTGATGTTCATAAGAAGGCTTGCCAATAACCACGGTGCCAATATTTTCAGAAACAATAATATCTCCCAAAATCGCCACGGTATTTTTGTCATTCGGTAGCGTCCTCAAAGGAAGAGCAACACCCGTTTCGCTGTGCGCCAAAGCAACCCCAATGTTTGTGGCCCCCCAATCTATTCCGAGATAATTTTTTTTATCCTCCATAAAATATTCAACTAAGAGAAAAATTATACTCTCGTCAATACTTCCACTCCATTGTCCGTAATGACCACCGTGTCTTCGAAGTGAGCGGAAAGGTTGCCATCAGCGGTGATGAATGTCCAGTCATCCGAAGCGATGGAGACAGCGAACGTCCCCGCGTTGATCATCGGCTCAAGAGCCAGTGTCATTCCTTTTTTCAAAATGAAATCATCCATACGACGAGAAATATAATTGGGCACCTGCGGATCTTCGTGCAGTTCTCGTCCGACACCGTGACCGATGAGATCGCGCACAACGGAAAAACCATTGGCCTCAACGAATCCTTGCACCGCTTTGGCATACGCCGAGATATGCACACCCGGACGGAGCTCAGCTATGCCCCTTTCCAAAGACTCTCTTGTAACCGCTGTCAATTTTTCTGCCAATGGAGAAACGGTACCAACCATCAGAGTGCGAGCCATATCAGAAACCATTCCTTCAAAACGCATCCCGATATCGATTTTGAATAGATCGCCCTCTTTGATAACCCGTTCTTTGTTCGGAATGCCGTGGACAACTTCATCATTGAGAGAAGCGCAAAGCGTAGCTGGAAAGGGACGCCCTCCTCCGGGATTATATCCTTTGAAAATGGGAGTGCCACCGATTTCACGAATGAGACGTTCAGCGAGAGCATCAACATCGAATGTGGTCACTCCGGGCTTGACTGTCTCCATAACTGTCTCTAAAATACGCGCCATATTCTGACACGAGAGGCGGAGGCGTCGTATTTCATCTGAAGTCTTGATCCAATCTTTGTCCATCATTGTCTGTCTCTGCTTCATACGGATGCTTCGTTATTCGGGACGGACATATTTAAGAATAGATTGAAAGACTTTATATGTTTCCTGATCGCCATTGATGTGGAGCAGTTGACCCGTCCCTTCGAAATATCTCACCACGGGCAACGTTTCTTCCTGAAAGATCTGATGACGCTTTCGTACTCCCTCTTCAGTATCATCCGCTCGTTGAGTGATACGTCCACCGCAATAACGGCACGGTTTTTCTGCATAAATCAGGTTTTTCCCCAAAATATATGTCCGCTTGCATCCCTGACAAGCATACCGTTTCGAAATACGTTCCACTGATACGGCTGCCGGCACATCGATGAAAATAACCTTGTTGAGCGACCGATGCGATTTTTCCAATACGTCCAGTATCTTTCCGATTTGGCTCTCTCGTCTGGGGATACCATCGATCAAAAGTCCTACTGTTTCAGGAACGGATAAGACAGCATCGACCAAAACAGCAAAAACAACATCATCCGGTACGAACTCATGTTTTACATTGATGATATCGTTCACTCGACGGCCGAGAGATGTATTCTGAGAAGCCACTGCCCGCAATTCCGATCCGATATCGATATGAGAGAGATGAAGGGAGCTCTTCAAAAGTTCGGCTTGGGTGCTTTTCCCGCTGCCGGCTGAGCCAAGAAGAATATACGTGTCTTTAAGAGGCATTATTTTTTTATTAGAATGATTCATAGCTCCGCATCGTCAGCTGACCTTGGATGTGCTTCACTGTTTCAAGCACAACCGATACGACGATGAGAATACTCACACCACCGATAGAAAAAGCTTGGATACCTGTTATCCCTTGCACGATGAAAGGCAATACGGCGATAGAGCCCAGGAAGAACGCGCCGGCTAATGTGATGCGATTGATGATATGGTAGAGATATTCCGCCGTCGTATTGCCGGGACGGATACCAGGAATATACCCGCCTTGTTTTTGGAGGTTTTCTGAAATCTTCACCGGATCGAACACCACCGCGGTATAAAAATAAGTGAAGACGACTACCAAGAAAAAGTAAAGCAGTCCATATACCCACTGATTCTGAAGCCAAGCGCTCATATTGAGTGCTATATCGGCGATTTTCGTATGACTGCTCTGGGCGAGGAAATTGGCAACCATTGTCGGAATAAGGATGAGGGATACCGCAAAAATAATAGGGATAACACCTGCTTGATTCACCCGAAGTGGCAAATGAGTGGCTGATCCGCCATACGATTGCGCTCCATGTACGCGCTTGGCATACGCCACCGGTATCGTTCGCTGTCCCTCATTGACAAAAATCACTCCTGCAACAGTAATGGCAGCGACAAGGGCGAACAAAAAATAAGTGAAAATCTGCGAAGGATCCCACGTCGCTATGAAACGCGAAATACCCGTCGGTACACCAGAGACGATACCAGCAAAGATGATGATAGATACTCCATTCCCCAAGCCTTTTTCAGTGATGAGTTCGCCGAGCCACATAAGGAAAATAGTTCCAGCTGTCGCACTCACGATAATCACTGCCATATTGAACGGCGTAATATCGCCCAAGATATTCTGTGAACGAAGAAGGGAGAGCATACTGAAAGACTGGAGAGCTGCCAAAGGCAGAGTGATCCAACGTGTCAACATATTGAATTTCTGCCGTCCCTGCTCCCCCTCCTCTTTATACAAACGCTCCAGGGTCGGAACAATCGTCGTGAGAAGTTGCATAATGATAGAAGCAGTGATATATGGGGCGACACCCAAAAGAACGATGGAAATATTCGAAAGCCCCCCTCCGGAAAAAACATTGAGCAAACCGAGGAAAGCATTGTCTTCAAACAGTCTTTTCAAAGCCAAAACATCCACTCCTGGAAGAGGGATATTGGCAGCTATTCGATAAATGACCAGCAGACCGAGAATAAAAAATATCTTATTTCGGAGGTCCCTTATTCGGAAAATATTCAAAAAGGTTTCACGCATGGCAGAAAAAATAATTTTCTTTATACACCCTGTAATCTCGATACTCGGTAGTATATCCAATCGGAATGCATTTCACAACAAGCGTGCTTGAATTCTACCCCGAAAACACATTCAAAATACGCCTTATTCAGTGATTTTTTGGAAGGAAACTCGTGCCTTTTCTGAAGCAGTGACATCCTTGTCCAAAGTAAGTTTTTTCTTGAGTTCCCCTGTAGCAACGATTTTCACACCGCGAACAAGCGCTGTCTTCGGCGCGAGTTTTTTCTCGATCAAAGTAGCAAGCGAAACAGTTTCACCGTTCGTATAAGCATCCTCGATCGCTGAGAGCTTGATAACGCATTTCTTCTGATGGATCGACTTGAATCCGCGTACTTTTTTCAAACGTTCGAGAAATGTCGAACGTCCACCTTCGAAAAGAGGATCGACAGAAGCCCCCGAACGTGATTTCTGCCCATTGCTTCCGCGACCGGCAGTCGTACCACGCTTACCACCGCGTCCGATACGTTTACGTGATTTTTTCTTCGTAACAGTGAGTTGATGAATTTGCATATATTTATCGCTTACAAGGACACATTAGACTATTTTCGCTTCGACAATTGTTTCTTCGGCTGTCTTCGGAACCCGAGGAGCTTTCAACATCAGAAGCGCTTTTACAGTCACGCGTGCGACATTGAG
>Ga0210044_10002698_pt1 | contig 26050 bp, 19 predicted proteins | sample CryGey13umfilter_2_FD_183959 | JGI IMG/M metagenome (GOLD analysis project Ga0210044, IMG submission 183959) | Groundwater microbial communities from aquifer in Utah, USA - Crystal Geyser 4/9/14 3 um filter (SPAdes) (version 2) | ecosystem: Environmental > Aquatic > Deep subsurface >... | reverse complement strand
GAACGGAATCAATGCAGTAATTATTCCCGGAACATAAAGCTGTGTACGATCCATTATGCCGTTTGTAAAGAAACCAATTGCACCGAGATTTTGCTTTGTGTTTTTCATTTTCATTATTTCATCCATAACTTCGCCAAGTTCCTCGCCTGCCAATAACCTCGCTGCAACTTCATCGGGTATTTGAAAGTGAGGCGAAGTCCCAAAACTTTTGTTCATCTTTTTGTCAATAATACACATGCAACCAAATGCAAACCATTTATCAACGTGTTTCATAATTCCGCCTTCAATTCCAACGAAGAAATCAGCCTGAAGCATTTCAGTATTATTAATCTTGACTAATTCCAACGCCCGGTTTTCAGCACCTTCAAATGTTTCATAATTCTTTGGCTGACGGTGAACAAATGAATCTACTTTAATTCCTTCAACCAAAAAATCTTTATAGTATTTCAGGAACGCTTCTCTTACAGCATTAATCTTTACAGGATTTACAGAGCCAACAATAATTTTCATCAAAACCTTCTGAATTTTTTCCGAAAACTAAAGAATATAATTCCAATTCAAAACCGTTTGGATAATTTTATTGATTTTCATTGAAAGAAACCGAACCCATTCCGTCATAATTTGGATTTTCACTTTCAAAATTTCTCATTGCTTCCAAACATGTTTTGCGGACTTTCAGATCAATATCATTTGTCGAAGCATGATAAACAGATTCAATTCCATTTCTGTCGCCGATATTGTACAATGCAAGAGCAATCAGAACACGTGTTTTTGGATTTTTCTCTGACTTAAATTCATCGACAAGTACATTAACCAATTCGGAAAGTTTGTACTTTGCCGCAAGATAAATACAATCTCTTTTCAAGCCGTAATTATCAGATTGGATTCCCATCACCAAATTCCCAAGTGCTTTCTCAGTAAACACATTTTGGGCTGACTGAGCTTTTACATTAAAAGAAAAAAACAAAACAAATGCGAAAGCCCTGGCCGCTGATAAAAAAACATTTCTTATTTTCATTTTATTCTCCTCATGAATTTGTTTATTCACAACTTAAGACGATAAGCATTGCGTATAGGTTACATGAGGCTGAAATGTTTTTATACTTTTTTTACTTTATCATATTCTTTGGCTTCAGCATTTCATTCAACTGCTCTTTTGATAAAAGATTTTTTTCGAGAACAAGTTCATAAACACTTCTGTTTTTTTCAAAAGCTTCTTTTGCAAGTTCTGTTGATGTTTCATATCCAAGCACAGGATTCAATGCAGTAATTATTCCAATGCTGTTTTCAACAAGCTGACGGCAGCGTTTTTCATTTGCTGTAATTCCATCAACACATTTGTATTTTAAGGTTGTCATTCCGTTCTTCAGCATTTCAATTGATTCAAAAAGACTTTGAACAATTACCGGTTCAAATACATTCAATTCCAATTGACCGCCTTCGGCAGCAAGAGTAACAGTCAAATCGTTTCCGATAACTTTGAATGCAATTTGATTTACAACTTCAGGAATTACCGGATTGACTTTCCCCGGCATGATTGATGAACCCGGCTGCATTGGCGGAAGATTGATTTCATTTATTCCGGTTCTTGGACCAGAAGAAAGCAACCGCAAGTCATTTGATATCTTCGATAGTTTTACTGCAAGTCTTTTTACAGCAGATGAATAAATTACAAATGCACCTGTATCTTGTGTGGCTTCGATTAAATTTGATGCAAGTTTAATATCGAACTTAGTAATTTCACGCAAATGTTCAACGCACTTTTGGCTGTAACCTTTTGGAGCGTTTATTCCTGTTCCGATTGCAGTTGCGCCCATGTTTACTTCCAAAAACAAACTTGCATTTTCATTCAGTCTTGCGATTTCTTCTTCAAGTGTAACTGAATAAGCCTCAAACTCTTGTCCAAGTGTCATCGGAACAGCATCCTGAAGTTGTGTTCTTCCCATTTTTATTATGTGTGAAAATTCGCCCCCTTTTTCTTTAAATGATTTGACCAGTTCTTTGATAACTTCAACAAGTTTTTTGTTTGCGTTGATTAAAGCAATTTTAACTGCTGTTGGATATGCATCATTAGTCGATTGCGAAAGATTAACATGATTATTCGGATGGCAATACTTATAATCACCTTTTTCATAACCTAAAATCTCCAAAGCTCTGTTTGCAATCACTTCATTTGCATTCATATTTGTAGAAGTTCCTGCACCGCCCTGAATCATATCCACAACAAAATGAGTGTGCAGTTTTCCGTTAATTATTTCCTCACATGCCTGCACGATTGCATTTGTAGCAGGTTCTAATAAAAGTCCCAAGTTAAAATTAGCTTTTGCGGTAGCCATTTTTACGAAAGCTAATCCTTCTATAATTAATGGAAATGCACTCAAACTCACTCCGCTGATATTAAAATTTTCAAGTGCACGCAAAGTTTGAACACCATAATAAAATTCAAAAGGAACTTCCCTTTCGCCAAGCAAATCATGTTCTTTTCTTGTTCTGCCTGATTGATACTGCGCTGCAGCATTTACCATTCGTGTGTTTGTTTGCTGCATTCTTCTTGAAATTACACGTGCAATGCGGGAAAGAATTTTTGCACCAAGCGGCGGATTGGATGCAATTATTTCATTAAAATGAATTTTGGAAATAATAAACACTGTTGAATCCAGCAGTGCTCTTGCAGATGTCGAATGTGGCGAATCATCCATCAATGCACCTTCCCCAAGGAAATCGAACTTGCGGAAATATGCCAATCGTTTTTCTTCACCAAATGCAGTCTTTTTATAAATTTCAATTTCTCCATCAAATATCAAATACAAATTTTTTCGCGGATTTAATTCTGTGAATACAGCTTCGCCAACTTCATATTTTTTTTCTTCAACTTTTTCGAGTAGTTCTTCTAATTCAGAATTATCTAAATCTCTGAATAATTCAATCTTAGAAAGAAAATGAGCCAATGTTTTTTTATCCATTATTTTACCTTTTTTGATTTCTATAATCGAAAATTACAAAATAGATTTTTCATAAATACAGTCATTAAAATGGGAAAGTATGGCTTTTATTTGTCGCAATTCCCAGATATTTAATCCTATTTTTGTTGATACTTATGCGAAATTTAACACAAAATAGGAACGATTATAGAGATACCTAATAAAAATATAAATGACTTAGCTGAATATGGTAATAATATTTTTGTGGTATCTGAACCTTTTATGACTAACGATGCAGGGTATTTATGTTACAACTGATTTAGGCAATAATTGGATTGATATTACAGCAAACATTTCATCAATTGCAGCAAATCATATCAGAAAAATCTTGATTGACGGTGAATATATTTATGTGCGAACATCATTAGGAAATGTTTATAAAAGAAAATTATCCGACGTTGTAACTGCTTTAGATGAGTTGAGTGAATCAGTACCAACCAGATTCTCGCTTGGACAAAACTATCCCAATCCATTCAACCCAAGCACCACTATTTCTTTCTCAATTCCAAACTCAGAATTTGTAAGCTTAAAAGTTTATGATGTCCTGGGTAAAGAAGTTACAACTTTAGTTAATGGGCACAAAACTGCTGGAATTTATAGCGTACAATTTACAACGGACAATTTAAGTTCAGGCATTTACTTTTATACATTTAAAGCAGGAAACTTTTCTGAGACGAAGAAGATGATTTTAATGAGATAAGTTTTCCCGGCATAGGTCTGCGGGATATTTCTCTCGCAGACGCTGCTGCGATTAATAGATGCCAATAAAATCAGTATAAATCTGTAATTAAAAAAGCAATTCGAAATACTCCATCTTTATGTAAACCCAAGCAGTTAATACAAGTAATTATTAAGTTGGTTTTCAATTCCAATAAAAATTACTGACTTAACATTTTTTTAATTAATTTTGAAAAGAAAATCATTTAGAGGTAAAACAATCAAAACTATTTCAAATAATTACATTTACTTATCGATAATTTTTGTTTTAGTATTGTTATCATTTTTAGCCGCAGATAATTTTGAATATTGGAAAAATCAATACTCAGGAATGGACCAAACCTACTACAGGGAAATGTCTGAAGCATCCCCGAATATTAGCATGGTAATTCCGCATTTTTTTGCTTATAGAATTTTCCCTCCGTGGCTTGCCGGAATATTACCGGGTGATGTTTCCACAGGTTACAAGATACTGAATTTTATTTTTCTGCTTGGAATTTCGTACTCGTTTTATTTTTTATTAAGAGAAATAGCATTAAAGGAAATTACTTCAATATTGATGACACTTGCGTTTATATTCAACAGATATTTTTTCCAAATTCACACATGGAATTATTTCCAGTTAACAGATTTGGTTTCAAATACGATAATTTTTCTTTCTATTATATCAATCAAGAAGAAGCGTTTCCTTGCAACAGGAATTCTTTTCTTTTTGGGGATGATGTCAAAAGAAACTGTTCTTGTGATTATTCCGGTCGGTTTTGCTTTTCTTTTTCAAACAATACAGGGACGGAAAACCTTACTCCATTTTGCTATATCATTAATTCCGGGACTAATATTATTTGCTGCTTTGCGAATATTTATTCCGGCAGCAGGTGAAGAAAAACTTGCAGTACAAGTGATGGATGAATCATATAAATATTTAAGTCTTTTTGTCTGGGCAAAAGTACTGGTCGTACCATTTATTCCTTTTTCAATTACTCCTTTAATATTTTATAAAGAATTTATGAATTTCATTCGCCAACATTTTTATTTATTTGTTTTATTTTCTCTTGTCGTTTTTACTGCAATTCTTGGATATGACTTTGAAAGACTGCTTGCTCCTGCATCACCATTTTTATTTGCTTTTGTCGGAATTATTATAGAGAAGTATCAACTTGTTAAAACGAAAAGATGGCAATTAACAATAATATTCTTGATGGTAATTCTGAATTCGTTTTATCATATTGCAGGGATTGTAAGGTTGCCCAATTCCACCCTTTCATTAATTGTCAGCACTTGTTCACTTTTAATTTCGACGGCATTATTTATTAATATCAGAGTAAAATCAAATTCGGACTAAATTCTTCTTCTAAAACCTTCGCCCAAAACTTCGTGAACATTATTAATAATTACAAAGGCATCGGGATCAATTATTCGGATTTGGTCAGTCAGTTCGGTTAATTCTTTCAGAGGAACAACTGTAAAAATAACTTCTCTATCGATGTCCCGATAAAGTCCGCGGGATTTTAACGCTGTGGCTCCGCGGCTTAAATCATTCATTATCATTTGTGCGATTTCAGTACTTTTATCAGAAATAATATAAACTGCGCGTGCATAATCGAAACCATCAATTATTGCATCGATAATTTTTGCTGAGATGAACAGAAGAAAGAAAGCATAAAGTGTCAACGAAAAAGCAGGGCGATTACCTGCAAGATCTTTTATTTCAATTATAAAACCTGCGATTGCAATTACAACAAAATCAATTATCATTATTGCCATTCCGGGTTTGACACCAAAACGTTTTTGTATAATAGCTGCTATTATATCCGAACCTGCTGTTGTGCCTTTGAACTTAAAAATTATTCCCAAACCCACACCCAATAAAACTGAGCCAACAAGAATCAGAAACAAGAAATCGTTCTGAATTAAATCCTTAATTGTCTGTGTGTTTTGTAATTGAATAAACCCAAATCCGGGAAAATCACCACGGAATAAATCAATAAATATTGAGCTAAGCGTGAATCCATAAAATGTCCGGACTCCAAATTTTTTCCCAAGCTCTTTTATTCCCCAAATGAATAATGGAATATTCAAAACCCAAATCGTTAACCCGACAGGAATGGTGTTATTAGAAACATAATAGATTGCCATTGCCAGTCCGCTTACGCCACCGGGAACAACTTTTGCATCAACCAAAAATATTCCAATTCCAAGTGACATCATCACGGCACCAATCGTTATTGCCACATAATCAACTATCGGATATTTTCTAAGATTAATTTTCGCTTTCATTTATATCAGTCCTGCTTATTCTTCATGTAAAATTAAAAACATTTCTTATTGGTAAAAAATTTTTGTTTGCAATTAATGTTTTCTAATTTAGTTGTTAGTTTTAATTCATTTACTCATCGAAGCCGAACTTTTCTTGATAAATGTGGTATAAAATAAAAATTTGGAGGGAATTATCATGATGAACATTCTAAAAGCCGGTATGTTGCTTGTTTTATTTTGGATGACATTTGTTGTTGCACAGACACAAAACTCGGTTTTTGTAACTGCCTATAATAACAATCTGGGTGTAATAAGAGACATTCGGACAATCAACCTCGAGAAAGGAAAAAGTAAAATCACACTTACAGATGTAGCCGAGTTAATTGATCCAACAAGCGTTCACATTAAATTAAATGCAAATGTTCTTGAGCAAAATTTTCAATATGATCTTGTTAGTCTTTCAAAAATTTTGTTAAAATATATTGATAACGATATCCGACTTATTGCACCGGATGGAAATCTTACTGAGGGAAAATTATTATCAGCATTTGGGAATCAGATTGTTCTTCAAAAAAATGATGGGGGATTGATTATGATTCCAAACGTCGATAAATATACTTTATCTGTTAATTCGCTGCCGGAAGGATTAATCACAAAACCATCGCTTATTTGGAGTATTGAGTCACAGCAAACCGGAAAACAGAAATTAGAAATAACATATCAAACAAATGGAATTAACTGGCACGCAGAATATGTAGCGGTATTGAATAAAGATGACTCGATGCTCGATTTGAATTCTTGGGTAAGCATTGAAAATCAATCCGGGGCTTCTTATAAAGATGCTAAACTAAAATTAGTTGCCGGAGATGTAAATTTGGTGCAAGCGCAGCAGCCACGTTTTATGGGAATGAGAAAAGAAATGGCACTTGCGGATGCAGCACCACAATTTGAGGAAAAAGAATTTTTTGAATATCATATTTATGATTTGCAAAGACCGACAACCCTTTCGAACAATGAAACCAAACAGATTTCGCTTTTTGAATCATCAAACATTAAAGCCGAAAAAAAATATTTGTATTCAAATTTTTATTCGTTTAGCCGGGGATCTTCGCAAAAAGTTAAAGTAATTATGGAGTTTGAGAATACAGAAAAAAATAAACTTGGAATGCCATTTCCGAAAGGAAAAGTGCGCGTTTATAAATCAGACGGGAAAACAAGTGAGTTTGTTGGTGAAGATCTGATTGATCATACCCCAAAGGATGAGAAAATAAAATTAACCATCGGTAACGCATTTGATATTATTGTGGAAGATGTCCAAAAAGAAAACAATCGTATAACCGATAAAGTTTATGAGCAAGTTTGGGAAATAAAAATTAAGAACCGAAAAAATGAAAATATTGTTGTAGAAGTTGAGAGAAATCTTGGAAGCAATTGGGAAATCAAAAATTCCAACATTAGTTATGATAAGAAAAATTCACAGCAGGTCACTTTTCTTGTACCTATAAAAGCGAACAACGAAACTTTGTTAAAATATAATGTTAGATATAATTACTAAAATGGGAACCATAAAAAAAATCAATCGTCTAAAAAATTTATTAAAATTAATTTGAGGAAAATATGACAAGAAAAATATTATTTATTACGCTTTTCTTAACAGCAGCTACTTGGGCGCAAAAAAGTAAGATTGAATTCACTGAATACGATTTGAGCAATGGACTTCATGTAATTCTGCATCAAGATAATTCCACACCAATTGTTGCCACCAGTATTTTTTACCATGTCGGATCGAAAAATGAGAATCCGGAAAGAACAGGTTTTGCTCATTTCTTTGAGCATCTGATGTTTGAAGGAACTGCCAACATTCCCCGCGGTAAATTTATGAACATAGTTGAAAGTAATGGCGGTACATTAAATGCAACCACTGACAATGACAGAACTTTCTATTACGAAGTTTTACCTTCAAATCAATTGGAGCTGGCATTATGGCTTGAATCTGAACGAATGCTTCATTTGAAAATTGACAGTATTGGTGTTGAAACTCAACGTAAAGTTGTGAAAGAAGAGCGAAAGCAGCGATTAGAAAACCAGCCTTACGGAAGTATTATGGAAGAGACTTTCAAACGCGCTTACTCGGTTCATCCTTATCGATGGACACCAATTGGCTCGAATCAATATATTGATCTTGCTAAGTATGATGAGTTTATTGATTTTTATAAACATTATTATCTTCCCAACAATGCTGTTTTAACTATTGCGGGCGATATCAATATTGAAAAAACAAAAGTGCTTGTTGCAAAATATTTCGGAGATATTCCTACAGGTAAAGAAAAAATTGAAAGACCGGATCCGTACGAACCTGAATTGGGAGCCGAAAAAAGAGATGTGGTATATGATAACATTCAACTTCCTCTTGTTTTGATGGCTTATAGAATTCCTAACATGAAATCTAATGAAGCGTATCAAGTTGAAATGCTTTCATCCCTTTTAGCTGCGGGACAAAGTTCAAGAATTTATAAAGAGCTTGTTGATAAAAAGCAGAAAGCCGTTGCCGCAGGATGTTTCCCAATGCTTATGGAAGATTCCGGATTGCTGTTAATATATGCAATTGCAAATACCGGAGTGTCTGCTGAGGAATTAGAAAAATTGCTACAAGCAGAAATTGATAAAGTAAAAAACGAAAATGCAGGCGAACGAGAATTTCAAAAACTTAGAAATATGAAAGAAACAGAATTTGTAAACCAAAATGCATCAATGATGGGAATGGCAGGAAGTTTACCTAATTATTATGTTTTTTATGGTAACACTAATTTAATTAATACAGAACTTGAGAAATATTTAACTGTTAGTTCGGGAGGAATTAAGAATGTTGCACAGAAGTTTTTGAATAACAATAATCGAGTTGTACTATACTATTTACCAAAATCAGCCAAGAATAATCAGAATTGACGGAGAACCAAAAATGAAAAAATTATTAGTATTATTATTAGTCGGGACGCTAACAATCTTTGCCCAAACAGACAGAAGCAAAATGCCTTCGCCCGCACCGGCTGCAGAAATTAAATTGAGCGATTACAATTCATTTCAACTTGATAATGGTTTAAAAATCTTTGTGGTTGAAAATCATAAACTTCCGAGAGTTTCTGTTTCACTTATTCTGCATCGTGATCCGATTATGGAAAAGGAAAATGCCGGCTATGTTGAAATATCCGGTCAGCTTTTGCGAACTGCAACAAAAACCAGGACAAAAGCTCAGATTGATGAAGAAATTGATTTTCTTGGTGCAAATCTTTCGACATCATCAACAGGTGCTTTTGGAAGTTCGTTGAAGAAAAACTTTGATAAAATGCTGGAAATATTTGCCGATGTTATTCTTAATCCCGAATTCAAACAGGAAGAACTTGATAAAATCAAAAAACAATATTTGTCAAATTTGCAAATGCAGAAAGACGATCCTAATGCAATTGCCGATAATGTCAGAAGCGTTTTGGATTATGGAAAAGATCATCCTTATGGAGAAATAGTTACGGAAGAAACAATTAACGCAATCACCTTAGATTTATGCAAATCGTACTATGATATTTATTTCCGCCCCAATATCGGTTATCTTGCAGTTGTTGGAGATATCAATAAATTAGAAGCCGAAAAATTGATAAAGAAATATTTTTCAAAATGGGAAAAGAAAGATGTACCAATATTTGAGTATTCAACTGTCAAAGCACCTTTAGTGAATAAAGTTTCTGTCGTTGACAGGCCATCTTCTGTCCAGTCAGTAATTAATATTTCATATCCAATCGATTTAAAAAAGTTTACAGAAGAATCAATTAAAGCAACCGTAATGAACCACATACTTGGCGGAAATGCTTCAGCAAGATTATTCAGAAATTTGCGAGAGGACAAAGGTTTTACTTATGGTGCATATTCTTCAATCACTGCCGATATGATAGTTGGAAATTTCACTGCAAGTTGTGAAGCAAGAAATTCAGTAACTGACAGTGCAGTCACAGAATTCCTTAAAGAAATGAAACGACTTCGCGATGAAAAAGTTTCGGAAGATGAATTGAAAGCTGCAATCAATTTTTTGAACGGCAGTTTTGCCCGATCACTTGAAAATCCACAGACAATTGCTTCTTTTGCTTTGAATATCGCACGTTACAATCTGCCGAAAGATTATTATAAAAATTATCTTAAAACATTAAGTTCCGTCACCGTTGATGATATTCAGCAAATGGCGAAAAAATATCTTAAGGTAAATAATGCCAATATTATTGTTGTAGGTAACGCTGCTGAAATTGCAAACAACCTGAAGAAATTTTCCATTGCCGGAAAAATCAATTACTTGGATATATCCGGAAATCCTTATGATCCATCGGCAAAAAAGATTTCGCCCGACGTAACTCCGCAAGTAGTTATTTCAAAATTTGTTGATGCAATAGGAGGTAAAGAAAAAGTTTTTTCGATCAAAGACAAAAAAATGTCAATGAACGGGAAAGTTCAGGGATTAGATATTAAAATTGAAATCTATCAAAAGCAGCCCAATAAACTTTACCAAATTATGGATGCCGGTGTTATGAAACAGGAAACATGGTTCGACGGTGCATCGGGAAAAACTTCGGGAATGGGACAAACAATGGCGATCGAAGGCGATGACCTTGAACTGATGAAATCACAAGCAGCAATGAATCTTGAGCTTGAATATACTTCACTGAAAATTACTGCGGAATTAACAGGCATTGAAACTTTAGACGGAAGAGATGCATATCGGGTTAAATATAGTTTGCAAAACCAAAAAACTTTCACAAGGTATTATGATGTTGAAACGGGTTTACTTGTAAGATTAACAACAAATATCGACACACCACAAGGCTCTTTTTCACAGACTACAATTTACGATGATTACAAAGAAGTAAACGGTGTTAAATTTCCATTCAAAATTGTGCAGGGAATGGCAGGACAAAATATCAGTTTAGAAGTCACTTCAATTGAAGTAAACACAAATTTTGACGATTCAATTTTTCAAGCTAAATAATTTTTTTATCAGGCTGTCTCACATTTATTGAGAGACAGTCTGATTTTTTTGGAGCATAAATGTCATCAATTACAACTGTGGTTTTTGATTTGGGCAATGTGTTAATACCTTTTGACTATTCAATAATGATAAAAAGATTGAACAATATTTCTCCAAGCTTAGGAGACAAATATTACGAAAAGTATAAATCCAATTATCATGTCCATAAAGAATTTGAAAAGTGGCAATTATCCAATGAAGAGTTTATCAGAATTAATCTTGAATGGCTTGATACTAAAGTTTCAGCTGATGAATTCTGTCGTCTTTATTCTGATATATTTACTGAGAACAGGCAAACAACTTCTTTGCTTCCACTGCTTAAAAAGAATCATAAATTGTTCTTGCTATCAAACACAAATTATATTCATCAAAAGTACGGTTGGGAAAAATATGATTTCCTGAAATGGTTTGATGGCTTAATTCTTTCTCATGAAGTTGGGGCAACAAAGCCTGAAGAAAAGATTTACAAAGCGGTGGAGAAAGTGTCTTTTGATAAATCCGAGTCGCATCTGTTTATTGACGATGTTAAAGAATATGTTGACGGTGCTGTAAATATTGGCTGGAATGCAGTTCAGTTTATTAATCATGAAAAACTTCTGAGAGATCTTAAATCATTCGGCGTCTTATAGCCTTTCTTCTTCAATCCACTTTTTCCATTCTTCAGCTGAAAATCCAACAGTAACTTTGCTTCCGTTTTTGATGATTGGAATTTTAATCAGTCAGTCCTTAAAACTCTATTTCTTTTGGGAAGCAAATAACTTGACAAAAAAAATGTCTGACAGATTTAGAATAATAATCAGAGTGTTGAAACTTCACGACCGAGAATATCGTAAACTTTCAGTGATACATGAATGTCACTCTGAGCTTGTCGAAGAGTGACTTCACCCTTGTCACCCCGAGCCCGCCTAACAAAGTCAAGCTCGTCGAAGGATGACAGTCATAATAACTTTTGGCAGGCAACCGTGTTCTGCTCAATTTTTAATCAGATAAATTTTCTTCTGCGGATTTGAAATAAACTCGCAGCCATTTTCAGTAACATAAACCATCTCTTCAATTGTTGCAATACCATGATTTTTAATTGTAAGCCGCGGCTCAATTGTGAATACATTTCCGGCTTCAATCGGAATGTATGGAAGATTACCATATCTTTCCCATGTCGGACCGAGCAAAGCTCCGCCATCATGTGCAACTCTTCCAACCTGATGACCGAGTCCGTGCGGATATTCTTCATAACCGTTTTTCACAATATAATCACGTGCAATTTTATCAATCTGCCAGCCAAGCATTCCAGGTTTTATTGCATCAGCAGCCATTTGAATTGAATCTTTTATTACGTTGAATCCATGCATTACAGATTCAGGGGCTTCCGTTTCTCCGTCTCGCAGAACATACCATGTCCGCTGTAAATCAGAACAGTAACCTTTGTAATTAATTCCAAAATCCATATTGATTACATGACCTTTCTGAATCATCCTGTCTGTCGGTCCGGAATGAGCACCGGCAGTATCGGGACCTGAAAAAACAGCAGGACAATGTTCAGCATCCCACGCAAGTCCGAATCCTCTTTCTTTAACCAGATTCAATACAAAGTCTGCAACCTGTTTTTCAGTTTTTCCGGGTTTCAGAAATACTGTCACTTCATCAAATATTTTCAGTGTTTCAGCAATTGCAGTTTTAATCAGTTTGACCTCTGCTTCAGACTTTCTGCCGCGTAAAGCTGCAACAATTTCTTCAGATGAAATAAATCTTTCGGTGTAAGGTGTGTCTTTAAGCAATTTAATCAACTCAAGATAATTTCCATATGTCAGTCCATCGGCAAGACTCGAATTACGCGAAAAATTTATTGCTATTTTCTGAGGATTATATTTATTAAGAACGTTTATCAAATCTTCTTTTATTGATTTCAGGTAGCAGACAATATTTGAAAATGTCCCGACAGTTTTCATATTGGCTTCTTCCAGTGAGCCTATAATTGCAGTGGTTTCGCCTTCTTTTGTAATTATAAAAGCTGAAAACCATGTTGCACCTGTTCCGACAATCATATCCATCATCGGGTCTTTAATGTTTCCTGTCTCACGTACAATTGTCATCCACATATCAATATTTTTTTCTTTAAGTATATCTGCAGCCTGTCTTTGTTTTTGTAAAATCATTTCTTTGCTCATTTTATCTCCCTATTATCTTCCTGTAATTTTTTTTAAGAATTTTCCATCTATGATGTTTTCGATTTGCTTCCCGGTTGATTTGTCAATAATATCTACGCTGTTTGGTTTTGCGCTCATGCCGATAAAAGCCAGTAAAAACCATCCAAAAACCGAGTAATATGTTTTTACTTCATATTTATTTGAATCAAGATACTTGTTGAATTTTTCTTCTTCCATCTACTTGAATACCAGTGTAAATTCAGTTCCCATACTTTTTTTAGATTTAACGACAACACCAATATTGTTTTTATCCGCATATTTTTTTACTATAGCGAGCCCGAGCCCGTTACCCTCGAACTTCCGCGTGTAGCCAATTTCTTCCTGAGTGAAAGGATTAAACAGATCTTCCAGATATTCCTGACTGATTCCGATTCCGGTATCTTTAACGCTGAGACAAATCAGTCCTTCAAAATCTTTATAAAGTTCAAATTTGATTTTTCCGCTGTTCGTGTACTTGATTGCATTTTCAATTAAGTGTTTTATTATTTGTGTCAGCATATATGAATCAGCAGTAACCACAGCTTCTGGAACATAATTATTATATTCGAACAGTAATTTTTTTTTGGATATTTTATTTTTGAATTCAGCTATAAGACCTTTTAAAATATCCTGATCAAGATTTATTTCAACCGGTTCAAATTCATAATTACCTGAAGTAAAACTCGAAATATCAATTATTTCATCAACCGTCCGCATCAAACGGTTTCCCGCTTCATCAAGCATTCTGAAAGCATCCAAAGTATCATCATTGATATTTTCGGAATTAAAAAGTTTCAGCATTTCCTTTGCTCCAAAAATTACATTAATCGGTGTACGGATTTCATGCGAGATTTGGGAGAGAAAATGTGCTTTCAGCGAGTCAGATTTTTCCACTTCTTTTTTTGCGGAATTAAGTGAATCATATGCCTGTTGCAGTTCTGTGAGTGCTTTCAGTTTTTGATTATGAAGCATTGCATTATTAATTGCAACTGCCGCCTGTCCGGCAAGGATTTCAAATGTCTGAGTGATTTTGCTTAAATCAATTTTTGATAATTTTTTGCTGTCAACATAGATAGCACCAATTTTTTCTTCATTTAGAATAAGCGGTGAGCAGAAAATTGTTTCCAGTTCGAGTTTTGTTATACTTTGCGAAGTATTCAGTTCGCGGTTGCTTTTTGCAGATTCAATAAATTTTGACTGACCTGTTCTGAAAACTTCATTTACAATTGTTGTGCTGATTCTGAAATCTGATGCGGGCAGATTTTTCCCTTCGGCATTTAATCCGAGTTCAAAAGAAAGTTCTTTATCGCTGTTCTTCAAGACAATAAATCCACGCTCTGTATCTGTAAGAATGATTGCATGTTTGAGAACCAAATCAAGCACATCCTGCATTACCAAAGAACTGTTGATTTTCTTCAGAATATCGAGAATTATTTCGAGATTGTTATTCGAAAAGCTCTGCGAATTGGCAGCGTCAATTTTATTTTTTAGGTCATCAAATTTCATCTGATTCAATTCATTTATTCCTTTCTGCCAAATTATATTTTTGTTTTATCAAAAAAAAATTAAAACATCATTAAGAAATAAAAACTTTTCACAAAATAAGATATTAAGTATATTTAACGGTAAAATATATACAAATAGGCATTTAAAATGGGAAAAATAAAAATTGCAATATTGGATTTATACGAAGGGCAGGGCGCTGAAACAATTTCTCTACTCACAAAGTTAATTGACACTGAGATTAATAAAAATCAACTGGATTATGAATTACAGATTTTTGATGCGCGGTTAAAAAATGAAATTCCGGATATGAGTTTTAATATTTATTTTTCATCTGGTGGTCCCGGAAGCCCATTTGCAGGCAGCAAAAAGAAATGGGAAAACAGTTTTTTTAATTTTCTTGATAATATTTATTCATTCAATCAAAACAGCGAAGAGAAAAAATATTTGTTTGGTATTTGTTATTCGTTTCAGTTGATGTCACGGTTTTTCGGGTTTGGAAAAGTTACAAAGCGTGAGTTTGAATCATTTGGTGCGGTAAAAATTCTAAAAACTGAAAGCGGAAAGTATGATGAAATTTTAAGCGGACTACCTAACACTTTTTATGCTGTTGATAACCGCAACTGGCAAGTTACAGAACCGAACAATACTAGCCTTGCTGCAGTGAATGCAAAAATTCTTGCAATGGAAAAGTCAAATAAAAGTGTAAGTCAGCGAGCAATGATGGCAATAAAAATTGATAGAGAAATTTTTATGACTCAGTTTCATCCCGAAAAAAATTCAAATTATCTTATTGAAAAATTTAAGGATCCTCATAAGAAAGAGTCTGTGATAAATAATCTTGGCATGGAAAAACTTGACGAAATGCTTTCTGTACTCGGAGATAACAAACCAATTGAGTTTACACACAGAACAATTATTCCGGATTTTTTAAGAGAAGCATTAAAGAGGTTGTCTCAAAAGTAATTTTTACTGTCACACTGAGCTTGTCGAAGTGTGATTTTACAATACAATGTCACCCTTCGAATAGGTATATGCGTAGTTGCGGGATTTCAAGGCACGAATGTTTCAATAACGTAAAATGTAAATTTCTTGCAAAATGTTTCAAGTTACCGAAAATGCCCGCAATTATCGTATATACCATGTTACCCACATTATTTTTTATTAAATCGTTCAAAATAGTCATCAATTTCTATTCTCATTTCAATCCCAACTCGTTCAAAACAAGCGAGTAAATCATTATATGCTCCTTCTCCGCCTAAAAAATTCCAAAATTCTTCTGCAACTTTCAATTCGTTTTCTAAATCAAGCATTCCTGCCATTGTCCAACGGCTATATGGTTTTGGTTCATAAGGATTGTAAGGAATTGCAATAATCGTGTTTACTTTTTTATTTGGATTTTCAGCCAAAACTACTGCTATCCATTCTAACAAAGTACGTTTAAATTCTTTAAATCCACCTTTATTTGGTTTTGCAGTTTTAATGTCGAAAAGAAATATTTCTTCTTTGTCATTTTCAAGATAAACATCAACCATTGTTGGTTTAACTGTTCTCATTTCTCCTTTTTGACAAACATTTCTTATAATCTCAATTTCTTTTTGTTTGTCGGGTTTTATGTTTGCTGCTGTCAATTCGTCCATAATTTTTTGGATTTCAAATTGTGCCGCAGTACTAATTTTTATTCCGGATTTTACTTGTTTTTTTGCAATTTTAAATCTTGATGCTGCCAATGCAACTGCAACCGGTTCAAAAAACGTTGTTCCAAAGTTCGTGTTAAGTGAATGAATGAACGCATATAAAGCCAAACGGTCTTTACCTAATAATCTTGTGTGAAAAGGCATTACAGCAGGTTCAGGATTGTAAGTTTCAAATCTGTTTCTTAGACTTGTTCTGATAGTTTGTTCAACTAATTCTATTTGTTGTTTTGTTAATGCCATTATTTTGCTTTTAAATGAAATATTATTTCTGAATATGCCCCTTTGTCTTTTTCTGTTCTGTTCAAAACAGGTCTTTTATATTGATTAACAATTTGCATTCCTGCTTTTTCGGCAATTGTAGGATACATATTGTATTTATCGTTTGAAACAAGGAAAATATCGTAATTGTCTTGTAAATATTGTTTTGAATTTATTAGAACTTGCGAAATTCCTTCAATATATGATTTTTGGGCTTCTTTTCCTTGTCCTTTGAATAACGGACCGATTTCAAGTTCGTCATTTCGTTCAAAGCCAAATAAATCATAAGCATAAGCGTGTTGTTCGTGATAATCAATTAACCCTACATAGGGTGGACTTGAAAAAATACCTTTTATTTTTTGTTTTTCTGCTAATTCGCCAAAAATTTGGTTTTTCTCTGTAAGTTTTACGAAAATGTCGATGTTTCTTGCATCGCCTTGTAAACAAGTTTGATATACAGGTTTTCTAAGTTTTGAATATTCTGCTAATCTTACAATTGTATCTTTGCTGTATCTATCCCACCACGAAAGCATTGAAAATAGGGGTTTACATATTTTCCCATGTTTTCCGCAATAATATGTTTCTGTAACAGGTTCTTTTAATGTTGCTAAATCTGCGTGTGTTGTGGCTCTACATGAGCGAATTGTTCGGCTAAGAATTATTGTTATAATTTTCTTTGTAGTTGGGTTTTGTATATGTTTAAGTTGTTCAAAAACAAAATCAATTTCATCTTTAACAGGTTGTAAATACCACTTTTCAAGAAAGTTTTCCGATTTATCCTGTTTAATTTTTAAATGATATTTTTCTGCAAGTTTCTCAAATACAGGTCTAAATTCATTCTCTTTTTCATCTGTATATATTTTTTCGTCAATTTGTTTTTGCCTAACTTTAATTTTAAACTCTGGCGAAGGGAAAAATTGTTTGTTGAAAATATTTAGTTCTTCAAGTAGTTCGTTTTCAAAGTTTATATTATTTTTTTGTGATATAAATTCTTTGAGCAAATTTGTAATTCTTGAAACTTCATTGTGTAAATTCTGAAAATCGGCTTTACTAACTTTTACATTTGCAATCAATATGTTAAATGCAGAAATATCAATTCCAATGGCATGCATTCCTAACTCTCCGGCTTGTATCATTGTTGTTCCACTTCCGGAAAATGGGTCTAAAACAATATCTCCTTTTTTGAAATATGTTTCTTTTTTGAAATTGTCTATGTGGTCATCTAAAAAGTATTCAACAAGTTGCGGAATGAATTTTCCTTTGTAAGGATGCAATCTATGAACGTGTTTTGTAGTGTCTTTTTCTTTACACCAATCAAACGAAAGTGCCCAATTTAGGTCATCGCCTAATTTTTCTTTCCAATCTGTTTCACGCTGTCCATTAAGGCTTTCGTAATATTTTATTAAATCTTGTTTGAAAATACTTATGGTTCCATTATTTCCTTGTTTTTTAATTCTGCCGTATTGAATTAAATATGAAATATTAGAAGTTGTAACATTTTTTTGCAAATATTTTGTTGCCCAATCTGCCGCTTCTTTTATTGTAAAAATTTCAATCATTTAAAGTCAATTCTATTATTTCTGCAAAAATACAATTTTATTTATTAAGTTTCTATTTGTACTGTTTTTTTGAATTCCAACTAACGTAAAATTTAGTTATTGGTTATCATCTATTTGTATTTTTTATTTATTATAAAAATTTTTATCTGTTTTTCAGTCGTTAGCGAAAATATTCAATGGAAATTTTCCTTAGGGTAATTGTGGGTAACGAGAGGCTCAGGATGACAAATTGTTTCTTATGAGACAACCTCTTTGTAAAAGTTATTTTAACTTCTTCAACAAATCACCAACTGCACCTTTGCAAACCATAAAAGAAAGCATTTTGAGTTTTACAAAATCTTCTTGATAGAAATAATAGCCTTTGTTATTTCCGTTTCTTGCACCCGCACCTGAATCTTTAATCAAATACCAGTCTTTTCCATTTTGCTCTTTATATCCAACCAAATGAATTCCGTGATCATCGCCTGTCGTGCCGTTTACAAAACGATATTCGCGTGCATCCTGATTTATATAATCGGAAGGAATATCAAACTCCGGAATCATTGCAACCTCGGCAAAGCCTTCAATTCCAGGCTCGGAAACATCACCGCCAATGCAAATTGTATAGCCATTCCGGATTGATTTTTTAATTACTGCCATGAAATCATCCAATGGAACATTGTAATAATCATCGCTGTGCCACCAGTTATCTGTTACTACAAACTCAGCTTTCTGATAGAACGGAAACTTTGTTGTTGAAATAAACTGAATATAATTATCAAGATTTATTTTCAGTACCTGAGCAACATATTCTTTCGGTGTTAATTCTTTTCCGTTTACTTTTACTGTTGTTGGCGGAACTCCCATGTAATGATTCATTATTGATTTTATTGTTGAAGCAGCGAGTTCTTCATTCCAGTTATTTGAACTTTTCAGCGACTGAAGAAATGAATTCATCTCATCAAACATTTTTGAATGATTGTGAAATTTTTGTCCCGGCAGCAAACCTGTGTACGAGTCAATTGGAACAACGCCGTATTTTTTCCAGTTGAGAGTTACATTTTCAGATTCCGAACCTTCGCCGAAAGCAGAATTTCCTCTTTCACGGATAAATCTTTTTGTCTTTTCAACATATTCCCAGTAAGCAGTGTACATTTCTGAAAGTTTGATTTTCTGTCCGCTTAGTCTGTAAATCTCGGACTCAAAGAAAGAGGTTCCGCAATAATCCCAACAGGTTCCTGTACTTCCCTGCGAATTACCGTCGGGACTTGTATGCCAGTAAGATTTGAATTCTGCAACTGACTTAGGTAATTCCAAGCCCGTAAAATCGGCTTTGAAACTGCGTTTGTCTTTTTCCGGTGTTTTGTTGAATTCTTTAATTCCTTCTGAAATTTCAGAATAAAAACCTTTCTTGGGTTCTTCATATTTGCCTTTTGTAACTGACTGTGCCAATATGTTTCCGGCAAAAACGACTGCAAGCAAAATTATAAATATTCTTTTCATATCACTCCTATAGTAGTTATAAAATTATATGTAGCATTTTACAGGTAAAAATATTACTTTTATTTTGAAACAAGAAATTTTTTTGAGGTGCACCATGAAACGATTGATTATTATCTGCATTTTGCTAACCGTTGAATTATTTGCTCAGACAACAAATCTGAATCTCGATCAGTACAAATCTTATTTACAGTCACATCAGAATCTTATTTATGAAAATTTAGTGTCAGAATTTCCAACCGGGCAGTTTCTTTCAAATATCACTTCAAATTCTCTGGATGCTGATTACCTCGATTCTATCGAATTAAAAATTGGATTGACAGAATATGAAAAGGAATTGCTTTCCAAACATGGATTTGTCGTAACGGAAAGATTAAAGGATTTTTCATTTGGACAGCAGTTTGAAAAAATTTACAACAACGATCTTCCCGTGTTTATTTCCACTGATGCAATTCTTCATGCTTTTCATTCTTCTTATGATAAAATCCTGAAAAGAATAGAAGTTGATTTAATTATTCCGAAATTAAAAGATCTGCTTACTTCTCTTCATTCAAGCCTGCCTGCATTTTCCGGAAGATATTCTGCAATGCCGGAAATGGAAAAGTATTTGAAAGATTTGGATTTTTATCTGACCGTTCCGCTGAAATTGTTTAATGTTTCTTCACCGCCAAACTATGTAACCAATACTGACAGGGTAAATAAATTTTATAAATATGTAATGGATGAACAATTCATTGAAGATAATTTCCTTTCATCTCTGCCGCGCAAAATGGATTTCAGTCAGTTCAAACCACGCGGACATTATACCGATAAATTCGATATTGAATTAAAAGATTATTTCAGGGTGATGATGTGGTTCGGCAGAATGGAACTGTATTTAATTGCTCCGGTTGAGTTTGGGAAATTACCCAAAGCTGATGAGCAGCGACAGGCAATTGTTTCATATTTAATTCAGGGACTTATTGATTATTCAGGCAATCGCAATAAAGTAAACGAAATTGAAAAAATAATTGCAATGTTTGTCGGTGAGCAGGATAACGTTACTCTTCAGAATTTAGATCACTTAAAAAGTGAAATCGGCTTCAATTCCGCATCATATTTACTGGACACAAACAATTTCAATCTGTTTCAAAACAAACTGAAAGAGCAGCCATATGCAGATCAAAAAATTTTATCGCAGGTGCTACTGAAAGATGTAAACCAAACTGAAGACTTAAAACCTGCTTCTGCTTTTATGCTTTTCGGACAAAGGTTTGTTATTGATTCTTATGTAACCGGGAATGTTGTTTTTGATAAAATAAAATTTGAAGGTCACGACGTTTTCCGTGCATTGCCGTCTTTGCTTGACGTCTTGTTTTCACTTGGAAATAATGCCACTTTGCAATTGCTTCAGTCCGAACTTGAACAATATAAATATTCATCAAATCTGAGTGCGCTCAGATTTTTGATTGATAATTATACAGATGAATTTTGGAATTCAACAATATACAGCGGCTGGCTGAAAGGAATTAGAAGTTTAAATCCTCCTGCTGACAGATTAAAATTACCTGAGTTTATGCAGACGGCAGCTTGGTGGCAGGAAAAAATCAATACACAACTTGCCTCATGGACAGAGCTTCGCCATGATAATCTTCTTTACGCAAAACAATCTTACACTGGCGGCACAACCTGTTCATACCCGTCCGGTTATGTTGAACCTTTTCCACAGTTTTATCTGTCTATGAAAGAACTTGTTAATAGCTGCTATCAGAAAATATCAGCAATTTCTTTTGAGAATGAAAACGAAAAGAATGTGTACATGAACTATTTTGAAAATTTCTATTCTGTCTGCGATACACTGGGAGAAATTTCTCAAAAAGAGCTTGCAGGAATTCCTTTGACAAAGGAAGAAGTGAAATTCATTCAAAGTGTTTTGAGCAAAGAAATAATATGCGGAATTACATATAACGGCTGGTACAAAAAATTATTTTTTGAATCATGGGATGAAGAAGAAGGTTTACTGAAGAAAGATTATTTGGTTGCTGATTATCATACTGCACCAACAGATGAGTCGGGCGCAATGGTTGGCTGGGTAAAACACGCCGGCACAGGTCCGATTGACGTTGCAATTGTAATAACAAATTTACCAAATGGAAATAAAACAGCATTTGTCGGACCGGTAATGAGTTACTTTGAATATACAACAGAGGGTTTTTTGCGGCTCACTGATGAGGAGTGGAAGGCAAGTTATCTTGAATCTGCTGCACGTCCGTCTTTTGTGAATTTGTATTTGGCTGACGGAAATGGCAAAAGCCGCGGCAGCGGAAATAATCTTTTAATGAGTGTTCAGCCTAATCCTGTCCGACCTGATAATTATGAAATCAAAGCTGTGAATTATCCGAATCCATTCAATCCGTCAACGTTAATTTCATTCAATGTGCCAAACGGATTAGCGCATCAGCAAACAGAAATTTCAATTGTTAATATTCAGGGTGAAATTATTGACATAATACTGAAAGACAATCTGCCTGAAGGAAATTATCTGATAAAGTGGAACGGAAGCAATAAAAATGGAAATAATGTCTCAAGCGGAATATATTTTTACAGAATAAAAATTGGCGATAAACAGTTTGTGGGAAAGATGAATTTAATCAAATAATACTATGGAGGATTAATGTTCATAAAAGTAATTACAGTTCTTGTTTTATTCAGTTCAATATTTGTTGCTCAGCCGAAAGCAATTCATTTTAAGGTGCTACAGAATTTTTTGCCGAAATCTGAAATTCCTCACTTTGTGCGTCAGAAACCGACCGGCTCAACACAGTCAGTAATGGGAATGACAACTTCATTTGCTGAGGTTGCATATAATCAGACTCCGGATACAGCAAACAATTCAAACCCGATTTCAGTAAATATTAAACTGACCGATGCCAGTTTGTATCCTGCAATGCTAATGTCATTTATGATGATTTCAGACTTTGAAACCGAAGACGAAAACGGATATGAAAAAACCATACTTGTGAAAGACAAGTACAAAGGAATTCTGAAAGCTGAATCTGGTGAATACAAGAATCTTCATTTATCCTTTTCTGTTGCCAATAAATTTTTGCTCGAATTCGAAGCGGAAGGAACAGATTCATTTGAGCTTTTACAGCAATTCATAAATGATATTGACTATGAAAAACTGGAGATTGCAAAACCGGAATAAATCAGCGCATAATACAGCCTGTGCATTTTATTGATAAACGCAGATGAATTTTTTAATAATAAAAACCTCCAGAGTTTAACGTGCAATTCAGACAAAACTTCGGAGGTTTGAATGATTAATATTTTGATATTCAACTGATTTTTACAGAATTATGACCCACGATTTTAATAGTGGGCATAAGAACCAAACCAATAATTAATAATCGTTTCAACGATTTACGCCTACATCCATTGACAGAAAAATCTCTGAGATTATTATCATTTTTAAACCTGACTGTTAGCATACACTTCTGCCTTGATCCTGTAGACCAGCCTGCCGAAGCCTATTAATATTCCAGACTTGAGGGCGCTGGCAGGTTGACATTATATTTTGCATTTGCTATTTTGTTTTTAGAAAAATCAAAAATGGTGATTATGATTTTATTTGCTTCACATAGAAAACTAATTTTTACCCCCCCCGACAAATATCGTGCCTGAATTTAATTTTTTATTTAACAAATATTTTCTATTACTTACCTTTTCTCCTTATTACTCCACACTTAAATCTCTTAACTCAACATAAAATATTTTCGGTTTTATCAAACAATTTTCCGGTTGGCTTTATATGAAGTGAGAATCTGATTAAAGTTATTTGAATATGTTTCTTTCCCTAACTTAAAAAACAAAAGGTGATAAAGATGTTGAACAGAATATTAGTTTTAAGTTTATTGATGATTGCTGCAAGTGGTTTGACATACTCTCAGAGCAATTACAGTACAAAAGCAGAAAAAATGCAGCAATTAAAAACCCGTGAAGATATAAAAGTAACCGAAGTACAAAAAGATATACTTAAACTTGAATACCTAAACGGAAAAATGCTGTATAAAAACATTGATGATTACTCCCAAAGGGATCTTCGAAAAGCGGAAAGCAGCAGTTTGCAAAAGCTAACCTACTCCCCAACTTTTGACAGCACAATAATAGACCTGACAACAATTGACACAACTCTTTATTCCCAGAAGTATAGTTACTGGCAGGAAGTGCCGCTAACTAATTTTGATTTTAGTCATATTCTTGTTGGTGATGTTAATAATAATGGAAAAACAGAATTGTATGGCGCCAGAAAATTTTTTGAAACACCTACTGAACCTATTTGCATTTATGAACTCGATGATTCGGATGTATTTAAATTTAAGTATCAATATGACTCGGTTAGTATAAGTTGGAATATATTTGATTTAGATAAAGATGGTCAAACAGATGTTCATTTCTTGGGTTATCCTGGTGATCAAAGGTTTTTCTCTAAAGAAAATGATAGTTCTTATGCAACGTTATTTCATACATCATTTATCCCTTATGATAGCACATACCAAGTAAATGACGCAACACTTGGAGATTTTGACGGAGATCAGAAGACCGATCTCCTTTTTGCAGGCGGCGCTGGGCGTGGCAGTATGCATATCTTTGAATACAATGCCGTAACAAACAATTTTGATTCTGTTTATCGGTATCAGATTGTTGAGACAGGACAGCTTGAAGTTTCCGGTTTTTCAGTTTCCGATTTTGATCTTGATGGAAAAACAGACATAGTATTTGGTACAGGTTCCGGAGTAGTTCATGTTGTAGAAAATCAAGGGAATAACCAATTCACACATGTTTGGCTTGGTAAAATTGAATCTTATCATGCTTATATCCATGCATGGACTAACGACATAGATGGAAATGGAAAACCAGAGTTCTGGGTACTAGGAGATGCTTATTACAACGGTATTGGTACAACGCGAATAACGATCTTTGAGACGGACGGCAACAACAGCTACCAAGCAGTTGGAAGAGTTGATTTGGTTGGTGTGTTCTCTTTCTATGCAGGTACAATGCAAGCGGTTGACATTGATAATGATGGAGTAGATGAAGTTGCTATTTGTATTGATGGAAATTTCCTGATACTTAAGTTCAATGGAAGTAAAGATCATCAAACTTATGAGGTTTATTATATAAAGAAGAATGAATATGACAAATATGAAGAATATTACGGTGCTATAATGTATGACCTCAATTCTGATAGCACTGATGAAATATTGATCTCTCTTTTTCAGGATCCGCCAAAACCTAACTATATCAGAATGATTACACGCATATATAAAACCGATTCATTAAATACTGTTATAAATGATAATTTTTTATCTTCAAGAATAAACTTGTATCAGAATTACCCTAATCCGTTCAACCCTTTAACAAACATCAAATTTGCTTTGAATGAATTTAGCAAAGTCTCGATAAAGATTTACAATATTTTAGGGAAAGAAATAAAAACGCTGTTAGAAAAAAATCTTCCTGCCGGAGAACATACTGTTCAATGGGATGGAAAAAACAATGAAGGAAACATACTTCCGGGAGGAGTTTACTTCATTCAAATGATAGCAGGCAGCTATCAAAAAATAATTAAAACAGTTTTACTTAAATAAAAAGGACATTAAAATGAAAAAGATAATTTTCTTATTGGTTTTATTCTACTCTATGTCTTTCGGACAAGTATGGAATAATACTGTAACAACGAACATAAACGAACCATACTTAGAAAAGATGGATTTGTTCACTAACGCTACTGGAAATCATATTCTGATAAAAAGAACAAATGGAAGTATAGTTTACTATAGATTAAACAGTCAGGGGCAGTTGATGACATCAACCAACCCAACACCTTTTTCAACAAGCGGTGATTTCCCAAGTATCACGGGATCAAATGATCAAGTTTATGCTCTTTATAAAGAAGGTAATTTTATTAAAGGGAAATATTCTACAAACGGAGGAGATAGCTGGATTAATTTGCCGAATAATATTACTACAACTGCAAACTTATGCAATGGCATTGATGCAGTTTGGAATGATCAGGGTGTTCATCTTGTCTGGGCTACAAGAGACAGTTACCAGGATTATGAAACTCATTATTACAGATTAAAAACTAACACAACTCCATTTCAATGGGTAGATTATAAAAATGTAACAGATCATAGTTCGGGTCAATACGGTGGTTTCCCAACAGTAACAGTCTCAGACAACAGAGTTCATGTTAGTTTTAATACGGGTCATAGCGATGATCCGGAAACCAATATTGGCGAAGCAAAATCAAGAGACAAATACTTAAATGACTGGCAAACACCGCAGATGGTATATGATGAAGGATCAT